>OGEE01000562.1_pt1 | contig 25825 bp, 22 predicted proteins | sample 1570571 | NCBI WGS metagenome assembly OGEE01 (sample SAMEA2582169, study PRJEB24529) | metagenome | biome: Human gut stool | place: China | collected 2011
CCAACGACCCCGAGATTACAAATCACGTGCTCTGGCCAACTGAGCTAAAGAGGCAATCTTTACAGCCGCAATACGGCTAAGTTTTCGACCTATCGGAAAACGGCTGCAAAGATACTACATTTTTTTGAATCCACCAAATTTTTCGGCGATTTTTTTATCTATTTCTTGATTTTTCTTTAAATTTGGTCAATTGAACCTTCATTGAGTCCACTGCCTGGTCAATTCCCTCCTCAAAAGTATCACATGTCTTCTCAACGAACAATGTCGTTCCTGGGACCGTAACTTCCAAGTGAACTTCCTTATTAAGAGCAGTAGCTGGCTTAACGACCTTCAGTTGCACCTCTACTTTCTGTATATCTTCATAAGTTTTTTCTAACTTGGCGACTTTCTTCTCGATAAACGCCTGTAACTTCTCGGTAGCGTCGAAATGAATCGACTGAATCTTAATTTCCATAGTGACCTCCAATTTTTAAAAGGTTACGCCCTTGGATGGGCTTCATTATACACTCGTTTTAATTGCTCGAACGTTGTATGCGTGTAGATCTCGGTTGTAGAGATGCTCGCATGTCCAAGCAGCTTTTTCAGATTTTCAATACCTACATGGTGATTCAGCATTGCCGTAGCAAATGAATGTCTCAGCACATGCGGGCTTTTCTTCTTCAACGAGCAAACCCTTGAAAGGTTACTCCTCACGATGTTTTGAACTTTCGACGGACTCATACGTGTTCCTTTATCAGAAACCACGAGTGCAGGAGTCTTCACTTCCACACTTGCATCACGTAGCCGTCTAAACTCAAGAAGAGTATTTTTAAGCTCGTCGCCGAATGGCACTATACGCTGTTTGTTCCCCTTACCGGTAATCTTGATTTCCGACGTAACGAAGTTCACATCTTTATCATCCAGATTAACCAGTTCTGATAATCGCATCCCGGTTTCATAAAACAATATTATAATAGTACGCGCACGTACATTATTATAATCATCGCCCCATGCCTGCCTGTCGAGGAGTTCATCCATCTCGCTTTCCTTAACGAACTGCGGAAGTGGCTTTTCCTTCTTGGGTCCCTTGATGCTATACACTGGGTCTGACTCAACATAGTGTCTTGCCAGAGCAAACCGATAGAAAGTTTTCAGAGCGCTGAGCCGTCTACTGACCGTGGCTGCTGAATTTCCCTTATCCATCATGCTTTCCATCCAATCCCGAACCATGTCGGAATCAACGGTCTCCCAGGAGAACGAATCAGACAAGTCTTTGGCAAACTTCTCGAAGTGTTTTAAATCATCCCGATAGCTTTCCACCGTCTGTTGCGACCTATTCAGCTCGCTACTCAAGTAATCCAAAAACTTGTCTACATTCAACATACTAGTTGCACTTATTTCTTTTCGGCAACGAAAGTACGAAAATTATTTGAAACTACCAAATTTTTTGAGGTTTTTTTAATATTATTCCTCAAAAAAGAGGAAAATTACTCCTCGTTAGCGCGCAACTGCTGTACGTAGATGGCGTGTTCCATCTTGAGACGCTTCAAAACAGATGGCTTGTCGTACTGCTGACGAGCACGCAACTCCTTAACAACACCTGTCTTTTCAAACTTTCTCTTAAACTTCTTGAGAGCTCTCTCGATGTTCTCACCGTCCTTAACTGGTACAATAATCATTTTTTTGCTTTTTAATTTATTATGTTAAACTTATGTTATTTCTAGCGAAAAGGGCATACTGCCACAATTTGCGGGTGCAAAATTACATCTTATTTTTCAGATAACCAAGAAACTAGACGATTTTTTTGCTTTAACCCCTTCATTTTATGGGTTTTGTCGCATTTTTCAGCCAAATTTGCTCTTCTTCATCAAGATAAGGAGCCAATTTTGCATAAACTTCAGCATGATAGCTGTTCAGCCAGTTCAATTCTTCAGGAAGCAGCATATCCACGTCAATAGGGGCCGTATCTATCGGACAGAGCGTAAGAGATTCCATCTGGAGGAATTTGCCGAATTCAGTCTCCATGTAGTCCTTAATCAACAGGGTGTTCTCTATTCTCACACCAAACTTGTCTGCCAGATAAAGACCCGGTTCATCCGTCACAGTCATACCGGCACGAAGCGGAGCTGGCATATATTCCATTCTAACCTGATGAGGTCCCTCATGCACATTCAGATAAGAACCTACTCCATGTCCCGTGCCATGCAGGAAGTTGAGTCCTTCTCTCCACATACACTCTCTTGCCAGTGCATCGAGCTGGGTTCCGGAAGCGCCATCAGGGAACTTTGCCAATTCCAGCTGAATGTGTCCCTTGAGAACCAGGGTATAGATATGCTTCATTTCCTCTGTCACCGGTCCCAGGGCTATGGTGCGGGTAATATCCGTGGTTCCATCCTGATATTGAGCACCCGAATCCAGGAGCAGAAATCCCTCCGGTTTCAGCGGTGCATCCGTTTCGGCTGAAGCTTCATAATGAACAATGGCACCATGAGCCTGGTATCCCGCAATCGTATCAAAGGAAATATCACGGAACTGCTCCTGCTCTGCACGCAAGGAGGTCAACTTTCTATCGATAGACATCTCCGTCTGTCCTCCAGCCTCAACAGCCGGAACCAGCCATTTCAGGAATTTAACCATGGCTACGCCATCACGAAGCATCGCACGGCGATAGCCAGCAATTTCAGCCTCGCTCTTCACTGCCTTCATAGCCGGAATAGGAGAAGTCTTAGCCACTATTTCCTGGCACTTCACCGTCTTCCAGAGATAATAGCTGGTTTCATTGGCATCCAGAAGAATATTATACTCCGAATACTCCTTCAACCCATCTTCCACCTTATTATAATTATATAGGGATACGCCATGAGCCTCCAGATAAGCACGCACCTCGGCGCTCACCTTAGCCTCATCCACAAAAAGAGACACCTTATCGGACGCTATCAGGAGATAGCTAACAAACACAGGATTACAATGCACATCCGTGCCACGCAGGTTCAAGGTCCATGCGATATCATCCAAGGCGGAAACCAGCATGCCGTCAGCATGATAAGTTCTCAAAGCCTTTCTGATGCGCTGGATTTTAGAAGTTGCATCTTCGCCTGCATATTCCAAAGGCTGGATTTCTACCGGATTCTCAGGAATAGAAGGACGGTCTTTCCATATTTCCGCCAAAGGATCCAGGTTAGTGCGCATCGTGATACCTCCTGCCTTGCGCAAATCTGAAATCAAGCTAGAGGTTGCTGCATAGGAATTCACCCATCCATCCAATCCCACTTCAGGAGAAGCAACACCAGCCAACTCCTTTCCCAGCCACTCAGCAATAGAAGGAGTTCCCGGAATTCTCAGCTTCATCAACTGGAACTCAGTTCCATGCAACTGTTCTTCTGCCGCAAGGAAATAGCGGGAGTCGGTCCACAGCGCAGCAGAAGTCATGGTAACCACAGCAGTTCCTGCCGAACCGTTGAAGCCTGAAATCCAAGCCCTACCCAACCAATGGTCTGCCACATACTCACTCTGGTGAGCATCCGTACTAGGGAAGATGAACGCAGCAAGATGTTCGCGCTTCATCACTTCCCTCAAGCTTGCCAATCTTTGATTAATATTGTTCATGAGTACACATTATTATATTATACATTTCATTTTTATAGCCATAAATTCCCCTGGAAAGAGAAATAAATATGGCATTTTGCTAGTTAGAGATTACAAAGATACGAATTTTAAGAATTAATCACAAATTTAAGCGGAAATAAATGCACGTTTTACATTACTTTTTAGTAATTTTGCGGTCGGAAAGCCAAAAGAGCGAGATTTACGGTCTTTTTATCCGATGACTTTCCACAAAACAAAAGCTGCAAGAGCTTGCAGCCCAATAGACAAGAAATTTATAAACATCTTAAATAAAATATTGTAGTTATGGAATTTTTAACAAATGACAAACTCGTTATCGTCGGTGCAGGCGGTATGATCGGTTCTAACATGGTACAGAGCGCTTTGATGCTCGGTCTTACTCCAAACATCTGTCTTTATGATATCTTCGAGCCAGGTGTACATGGTGTATTCGATGAGATTCAGCAGTGCGCATTCCCAGGCGTAAACGTTACTTATACAGTAAATCCTGAGGAGGCTTTCACTGGTGCTAAATATATTATCTCTTCTGGTGGTGCTCCTCGTAAGGAGGGTATGACTCGTGAGGACCTCCTCAAGGGTAACTGCAAGATCGCCGCTGAGTTCGGTGACAACATCAAGAAGTACTGCCCAGAGGTTGAGCACGTAGTTGTTATCTTCAACCCAGCAGACGTTACAGCTTTGACAGCCCTCATCCACTCTGGTTTGAAGCCAAATCAGTTGACTTCACTCGCTGCTCTCGACTCTACCCGTTTGCAGCAGGCTTTGGCTCTCGAGTTCGGTGTACAGCAGGATAAGGTTACTGGTGCTCACACTTACGGTGGTCACGGCGAGCAGATGGCTGTATTCGCTTCTCAGGTTAAGGTTGACGGCAAGCCATTGGCAGAGATGGGTCTTTCTGACGAGCGTTGGGAGGAGATCAAGCACCACACAGTACAGGGTGGTTCTAACATCATCAAGCTCCGTGGCCGTTCTTCATTCCAGAGCCCAGCTTACAACGCAGTTAAGATGATCGAGGCTGCTATGGGTGGCGAGAAGTTCACATTGCCAGCAGGTTGCTATGTAAACCACGACAAGCTCGGTTTCAAGAACGTAATGATGGCTATGCCTACTACTATCGACAAGACTGGTGTTCACTTCACAGAGCCTACAGGTACTGAGGAAGAGCTCGCTAGCCTCCAGAAGTCTTACGAGCACCTCTGCAAGATGCGCGATGAGATCGTAGAGCTTGGCATCGTTCCTCCAGTAGCTGAGTGGAAAGAGATGAACCCTAACTTGTAATTCTCCACTTCGGATTTTTAGAAGTTAACTCGATAAGGGCTGAATCGTGAAAATGCTTCATGATTCAGCCTTTTTTTGATTTCTCATCCATCCCAAATGCCCTATTCTAGGCAAATACGCCAAATAGTTACATTTTTCAGTAGAGTAGGTTATACGACTTTGGCATTATTTTTGTATTTTTGCAAACAGAAATAATAATCAAGAAAGGATAAAAGAAAATATGGAACTGATAAAGAACAAATCATTCGGCGGCGAACGCCCTCTTTTTGGTGCGCATGACGTACGCCTGGAAGATATTACGATTACAGATGGCGAATCGGGCATCAAGTGCTGCAAGAACATTGAATGCCATAACTCCAAGTTTTATGGCAAATACCCTTGGTGGCATGTGGACGGTTCCCTTATCACAGACTGCTACTTCGCTCCAGAAAGCCGTTCTGCCATCTGGTATAGTGATAATATGGTAATGAAGGACTGCAGCATCGATGGTCCAAAATTCTTCCGCGAAATGAAGAACCTGGAACTGGAGAATGTGAACCTCACCGATGCTGACGAGACTTTCTGGAAAGTTGACGGACTGAAACTGAAGAACGTAAAGCTCCACAACGGCACTTATCCATTCATGTTCTCCAAGAATATCTATGTAGATGGACTGGAGAGCGACTCCAAGTATGTATTCCAATACTGCAGCAACGTGGAGATTCACCATGCCAAGATTACTACCAAGGATAGTTTCTGGGAATGCGAGAATGTGACGGTTTATGATTCAGAACTGAATGGCGAATATCTCGCCTGGCACAGCAAGAACATCAAGCTGGTTCGTTGCCACATCAGCGGCGAGCAGCCTCTCTGCTATATGGACCATGTAACATTGGAAGATTGCACCTTTGACAAGGAATGCGACCGTGCCTTTGAAGATTGTACCAATATCGATGCGCACATCAAGGGAACTATTACCAATATCAAGAACCCAATTTCCGGAAGAATCGAGGCAGATGAAGTGGGAAGCGTAACCTACACAGAGTTTGCCAAGGCTCCAAAGGGAGCATGTGAAATCATCGACCATTCGAAATAGCAGAAGCATTCATTGCGATTCTGTATTCCCTTAAACAAAATAAGCATTGCCTTTAAGGAAAAATGTTCGTAGTATTAAGAGAAATCTCCGTTCAACGACGCTGAACGGCGGTTCAACGTCGTTGAATGTACGTTCAGCGTCGTTGAATATACATTCAAGGTCGCTGAACAGAGATTTCAAATAGGGAAAAAGAGATTTATCCTATGGGCAATGAAGAAATAGCATAGATAGATAATAAAATATGAAATACAATTTTGATGAAATCATCGAACGCCGCGGTACCAATTCCTACAAATGGGATCTGGTAAAGGAAGACGGCGTTATTCCGATGTGGGTAGCAGACATGGATTTCCAGACTGCTCCCTGCATCATCGAAGCCCTGCAGAAGCGCGTGGCTCACGGCATCTTCGGCTACACCCTCGTACCGGATTCTTATTACGAGGCAATCGTCAGCTGGTTCGCACGCCGCCACCAGTGGAACATCGAGAAAGACTGGATTCTCTATACTTCGGGCGTAGTGCCAGCCATCTCCTGCTGCCTGAAGGCAATCTGCATGCCAGGCGAGAAGGTTTTGGTGCAGACTCCTGTGTACAACTGCTTCTTCTCCTGCATCAAGAACAGCGGCTGCGAAGTAGTGGAAAATGAATTGAAACGTGTAGGCAACTGCACCTACGAAATCGATTTCGAGGATTTCGAGCGCAAGTGTGCCGACGAGAAGACCACCGCCTTCATCCTCTGCAATCCTCACAACCCAGCTGGAAGAGTATGGAAGAAAGAGGAACTGGAGCGAATGAACGACATCTGTCTCAAGCACGGAGTAAAGGTCATCGCAGATGAAATCCATTGCGAACTCATCATGCCAGGCTACCAGTATACTCCATTTGCAAGCATCAGCGAAGCTTGCCGCGACAACTGTGTGGTACTGAACTCACCATCAAAGTCATTCAATATTGCCGGACTCCAGATTGCCAACATCATCTGTCCGGATGCAGCATTGCGCCGCCGCATCAACCGTGCCATCAACATCAACGAAGTATGTGATGTTAATCCATTCGGTGTCATCGCTCTCCAGGCTGCCTACAACGAGGGTGAGGAATGGCTCGACGAACTGAACCAGTATCTCTACGAGAACTATCAGGCAGTAAAGGAATTCTTCAATTCTGAGTTGCCGCAGGTTCGCGTTACCCGTCTTGAGGGCACTTATCTGGTTTGGCTCGACATCCTGCCATTCGAGTTATCAAGCGACGAGGCTTACGAAAAGCTGATGAATGACGGCAAGGTGTTCGTCAACAGCGGTACGATGTATGGAAGAAAGGCTGGTCAGGGCTACCTGCGCCTCAACATCGCCTGTCCTCGCAAGACCCTGATGCAGGGGTTGATTCGCATCGCACGAGTTCTCAGCCAGTATATGGATGAAGAGGATTTGAGCGGATGTCCTGCATAAAAGAGAAAAGAAAGAGAAAAGATTTCTAAATACAATGTTTAAAACAAGATAACATGGAAAATGAAGTTTTAAAAGCCATCAAGGAGAGAAGAAGCATTCGTCGCTTCAAGGCTGACCAGATTACCGACGAAGAATTGAAGACTGTATTGGAAGCCGGCACATGGGCAGCAACAGGTCATGGTACCCAGGAGCCTTTCATCATTGCCGTTCAGAACCCTGAGGTTTGCGCACAGCTCCGCAAGATGAACGCAGACATTATGGGCGTAGAGAGCGATCCTTACTATGGAGCACCAACCATCGTCATCGTCCTGGCTCCTGAAAGCAATGTGAACGGAGTAAAGGATGGCAGCCTCATCTTGGGCAACATGATGCTTGCCGCCCACTCTATCGGTCTTTCTTCCTGCTGGATCAACCGTGAAGACGGCATGTTCGCTTCAGAAGAAGGCAAGAAGCTGATGAAGGATTGGAATCTCCCGGAAGGTCTGATGGGTGTAGGTGCCCTGGCATTGGGTTATGCTTCAGCTCATCCTCACACCGTGAAGCCTCGCAAGGAGGATTACTACCGCATCATCAAATAGGAAAAGTATAATACAAGCATGGAATGCAACAAATGGAATTCTATGCCAAACATCAAAAAAAGGTCTCATGGATTTTGAAAACCATGAGACCTTTTATTTTTATATATAAGATACTATATATTATATAATGTAATCCTTTTATATATTATAATTCAATCTTTGCCAGAACCTTACCGGTGGCACCCGAAAGACTCGCCACGAAAGCTCCAGCCTTATCGCCTGCCTGCTTCAGGAATGCCTCATCGTTCATCATGGAACTCATCAGCCCATCGAAGTCCTCATAGGTATTGATTTCAAAACCGCCACCCGACTTCAGCAAGCCCTGAGCTTCCTGGAATTTCTTATTGTTCGGACCAAAGATTACCGGCATATTCCATACAGCAGCCTCCAGGGTATTATGAATACCCACACCGAAACCACCGCCGATATAAGCCACATCACCATAATTATACATGCTGCTCAGCAATCCGAAGCAATCGATAATCAGCACATCAGCCTTGGCAGCCTCCTCAGGAGTAGTCTGCGTATAGCGCACCACCTTCTTATCCTTCAGCAAGGAGAGAATCAGTTTCAGATGCTCCTCAGCAATCACATGAGGTGCAATCAGCAGTCGCCAGTCCTTATGCTCATTGAAGAAGCGGATAAAGATTTCCTCATCAGGAGGCCAGGAACTACCAGCTACGAATACCTTATAGTCTGGATGAACAGCATCCTCCGAAGAAGAAGCAGCAGAAGAAGAAACAGAAATATTTCCTTCCGGCGTCGCCACCCCACTTCTGAAAGCCTCGCAGATAGGCAGATGCTTAGCCGCCTGCTTAATCTGCAGCACACGGTCGAAACGGGTATCTCCTACTACATCCACATCCTTGATACCGATGCTTTCGAGCAATCGCTTGCTCTCCTCGTTCTGCACGAAGAAACGGGTAAAGCATTTCAGAACATTCGCATAGCTTCTGCCATACCACTTGAAGAACACCTGTTCCTCACGGAAGATGCTGCTCACACTATAGGTAGGAATATTGCGATGCTTCAGGATATGAAGGAAGTTAGACCAGAATTCATACTTGATGAAGAAAGCCATCACCGGACGCACCAGACGAAGGAAGCGGATGGCATTCAGGCGGGTATCCACAGGCATGTAGCAGATGATATCAGCCCCCTCATAGTTCTTGCGCACCTCATAACCCGAAGGAGAATAGAAGGTGAGCAAAATCTTATACTGAGGATAATCCTTGCGGATTTGCTCCATCAATGGTCGTCCCTGCTCAAACTCGCCGAGCGAAGCCGCATGAAACCAGATGTACTTAGCATTGGGATCCACCTTCTGCTTTAATATCTTGAAAGCCTCACGCTCGCCACGCCACATCTTGCGCACCTTTTCATTAAACAAGCTGGCGACGGCTATGCCCCAAAGGACGAAATAGATTACGATATTATAGATCATGATATTTCTTTATATTGGTTACTATCTATAAATACGTGAACTCTCTGAGGAAAATGCCGCATCGTCTGCCGGCCATTTCCCCAGAGAGATATTTATATCTGAAAATTAACCCAGAACTTCGATTGCCTTGCGAAGGCGACGCAATGTCTCCTCCTTACCAAGGAAGGCAGAGATGTCGAACATGCCAGGACCCTTACCCTCACCAACGAGAGTCAAGCGGAAGGCGTTCATCACGTCACCGAGCTTATAGCCCTTGTCCTCTACCCACTTCAATACGATTGGCTCCTGACCCTCGATAGAGAAATCCTCAATGCCCTCGAGTACCTCAGCGAGTTCGGTCATCTGCTGTGCAGAATACTCCTTCCAGCGCTTCTTGGCGGTCTTGGCATCATACTCTGTAGGAGGAATAAAGAAGAATGAGCACAATGGCCACAACTCATAGACGAAGTTCACACGGTCCTTCATCATGTGTACCACCTGCTTTACTCTATCCAAAGTCTCCTCTACACCATTGTTGGCAACAATTGGTGCAAAGAGGTTGGCAATCTCATCATCACTCTTCTTGAGAATGTACTCGTGGTTGAACCAGATACCCTTCTTGAAGTCGAACTTGGCACCAGCCTTAGAGCAGCGGGAGATATCGAATGCCTTCACCAACTCGTCGAGAGAGAAGATTTCCTGCTCTGTACCTGGGTTCCAGCCGAGGAGCGCCAGGAAGTTGACCACTGCCTCTGGGAAGTAGCCACTCTCACGATAACCGGAAGAAACCTCACCCGTCTTAGGGTCGTGCCACTCCAATGGGAATACAGGGAAACCAAGGCGGTCGCCATCACGCTTAGAGAGCTTACCCTTACCCTCTGGCTTGAGGAGCAAAGGCAGGTGGGCGAAGCGAGGCATGGTGTCCTCCCATCCGAATGCCTGATAAAGAAGAACGTGCAATGGAGCACTAGGCAACCACTCCTCACCACGGATTACGTGAGAGATTTCCATCAGGTGGTCGTCTACGATGTTGGCCAAGTGATAGGTTGGCAATTCGTCTGCGCTCTTATAGAGAACCTTGTCGTCCAAGATGTCGCTCATCACCTTCACGTCTCCACGAATCATATCGTTGACGTGGATTTCCTGTCCTGGCTCAATCTTGAAGCGAACGGTGTACTGCTTGCCGTCGGCTATCAGCTGATCCACCTCCTCCTTAGAGAGAGTCAGGGAGTTGCGCATCTGCATACGGGTATGAGCATCATACTGGAAGTTCTGAATCTCGGCACGCTTAGCCTCCAACTCCTCAGGAGTATCGAAAGCGATGTAAGCCTTGCCATTGTCCAAAAGCTGCTGCACATACTTCTTATAGATGTCGCGACGCTCGCTCTGGCGGTAAGGACCATGCTCACCACCGAAGCTCACACCCTCGTCAAACTGGATGCCCAGCCACTTGAAGGATTCCAGGATGTATTCCTCGGCTCCAGGAACGAAACGATGAGAGTCAGTATCCTCGATACGGAACACGAGTTCACCACCATGCTGGCGGGCAAACAAATAATTATAAAGGGCAGTACGAACACCACCGATATGCAATGCACCCGTTGGACTTGGGGCAAAACGCACTCTTACTTTTCTATCTGTCATGTCTTATTTTATAGCTAATTTTAAATTTTTCTGCAAATTTACATCTTTTTTTGCGATTATAATAGTTTTTTTTCGTATTTTCGCACTGTGAATGGGAATTAATCGTAGAAAAGTGGCTTTTTTGCTCAAAACAGAGGAAAATGAGCAGCTATTTCGCCCCATATCAGAAGTTAGTTAACAAGAGTATTCACGACTAAACAAAGCGATACAATATGAGCATATTTAACAATCCGGAGGAGAACTTCTGGCGCAACTTCATCACCAAGGTCGTCCTCATCCTCTTCACCGTTTCCATCATTGTATGGTTCCTGCCACGCAATGAGGGCAGACAGTTCCGCTACGATATAGGCAAACCGTGGATGTATGGTTCTGTCATTGCCACCTTCGACTTCCCTATCTACAAGACTGACGAGTCGATCAAGCACGAACAGGATTCGCTGCTCAAGCAGTTCCAACCTTACTATACGGTGAACACCACCGTGGGTGACGAACAGGTTAAGCGATTCCTCCACGACTTCAGCCAGGGCATCCCGGGATTGCCGAAGGAATTTGTGGGGCTTGTTGCCCAGCAGCTGCATCATGTTTACCAGACGGGAATCGTAAGTACCCCCGAGTACAATCGCATCTACAAGGATTCCACAAGCATGATCCGCATCATCAGCGGCAAGAACGTAAAGAGCGTACCCATCGGTACGTTCTACTCTACCATTGCTGCATACGAGCGCATTTTCTTCAACCAGCAGATTGCCGAACAGCGACAGATTCTATCACGCTGCAACCTGAACGACTACGTGGAGCCTAACCTGATATACGACAAGGAACGCTCGGAGACGGAGAAGACCGATTTGCTGAGCAGCATTCCGCTGGCAAGCGGTATGGTGATGAGCGGTCAGAAAATCATCGACCGTGGTGAAGTCATCACCCCTTCCAACTATCGGGTGCTCACATCCTTTGAAAAAGAGACGAAGCGCCGCAGTTCCACCGAGGATGAACTTACCACCACCATCATCGGCCAGGTACTTTTTATCTTCCTCCTCGTCATCATGTTCACCAGCTATCTCACGCTGTTCCGCAAGGATTACTTCGACAAGCCTCGCAGCATCACCATGCTCTATGCAATGATTACGCTGTTCCCTATCTTCGTGTCACTCATCATGAAGCACAATTTCTTCAGCGTCTACATCATCCCATTCGCCATGGCCCCTATCTTTGTGCGCGTGTTCATGGATTCCCGAACGGCATTCATCACCCATGTCACGATGATCCTCATCTGTGCGGCTGCGGTGAAATACCAGTACGAGTTTATCATCGTACAGCTGGCATCAGGTCTGGTGGCCATCTACAGCCTGCGTGAACTTTCCAAGCGTTCGCAGATATTCATCACGGCCCTGCTGGTCACCCTGAGCAGCGGCATAGTCTATCTCGCACTCCAGCTGATGCAGGACAACCAGGTGTTCAACATCGACCGCAGCATGTACACCTATTTCACCGTGAATGGCATCTTCCTGCTGCTGTCCTATCCGCTCATGTATATCATCGAGAAGACTTTCGGATTCACCTCAAATGTCACCCTCTTCGAGCTGTCTAACACCAACAAGGGATTGCTCCGCAACCTGAGCGAGATTGCACCGGGCACCTTCCAGCATTCCATCACGGTGGGTAACCTGGCAGCAGAGATTGCCAACCGCATCGGTGCCAACAGTCTGCTGGTACGTACGGGCGCACTCTATCACGACATCGGAAAGATGACCAACCCAGTGTTCTTCACGGAGAACCAGGCAGGCGTGAATCCGCACGACCAGTTGAGCGACCTGGAGAGTGCCCAGATCATCATCAGCCACGTAACCGAGGGTCTGAAAATGGCAGAAAAGGTGGGACTTCCGGGCATCATCAAGGATTTCATCACCACCCATCACGGCACAGGCCTGACCAAGTATTTCTATGTAAATTATTGCAATGAGCACCCTACTGAGGTGGTGGACAAATCACTATTCCAGTATCCGGGACAGAACCCATTCACCCGCGAACAGGCCATTCTGATGATGGCTGATACCGTGGAAGCAGCTTCCCGCTCGCTCAATGAATACACAGAAGAGAGCATCAGCAACCTGGTAAACAAACTCATCGACGGACAGGTGGCAGAGGGCTTCTTCAAGGAATGTCCTATCACCTTCCGCGACATCGCCCTTGCCAAGCTTGTATTGACAGAGCGACTCAAGGCCATCTATCATACCCGCATCTCTTACCCTCACATGAATACGAAGGCTGAGAAAAATGCGAAGAGTGACACTCCTGAACAGGAGGAAGCTCAAAACGAGGAAAAAATGATAGAAAAGGCGGAAAGCTAAGCACTTAGCCTTGCCCTATTTTACATCTCAAAAACTCCTTTTTCCTGCACAGTTTTAATAGATTGTGCAAGAAAAAGGAGTTTTTGCGTTAATATATTTTAAATAAACTCCCGTTTTAATAGAGAAATAGAACATTATAATTACCTTTGCGGACGTTTTTATTTAATATTATTAAAATGAAGAAAGTAAAATTAGTTAGTTTAGCCATTGCGATGGCTTGTGCAGCACCTTCTTTTGCAGGTGGTTTGCTCACTAACACCAACCAGCATGTTGCATTCAACAGAATGATGAGCCGTGAGGCTTCTATCGGTATTGACGGCGTTTACTACAATCCTGCCGGCGTTGTATTCATGGGTGAAGGAAAGCATCTTGCCATCAACTGGCAGTTGGCTTACCAGACACGTAGCATTGAAAATGATTATCCATTGTTCACTAACAATGTGAACAATCCTACTACTCCACGCGAGTTCAAGGGTAAGGCGTTTGCGCCTGTCATCCCTTCTTTCCAGTATGCTTATAATAAAGGCAGATGGTCACTCCAGGCAGGTTTCGCCCTTACAGGTGGCGGCGGAAAGTGTACCTTCGATGATGGATTGGGCTCTTTCGAGAAGATTGTTGCCGAAACAGCTTTGGCAGCTTGCCAGTTGGCAGGTGCTGTGGATCAGGTTGCAGCACAGTATAGAGTTCCAGCCGTATTCACTGGCGAAAATGCTTTCGGAACAAAGGGACAGTATAGCTACAACAGCTATATGCACGGTCGCCAGTACTACTATGGTCTCTCTCTGGGTGCCGCTTATAAGTTCAGCGACAACTTCAGCGCATTCGCAGGTGTACGTGGTATCTATGCATCTACTAACTACTACGGATATGTAGAAGATATCAAGGTTGGCAACATGCCTCTCTATAAGGTGCTCGACCCAACCAAGGAAACAGCTGCCAACATTGAGTTGAGCTGTGACCAGAGCGGTGTGGGCTTTACTCCTATTATTGGTGTGGATTTCAAGACTGGCAAGTGGAACTTCGCAGCTAAATACGAGTTCAAGACTCGCATTCGCTTGAAGAACAAGTCAGTAAACCAGGTGCCTAGTATCGGTAACCTTCCTGACAACCTCCGCAATGCTTACATCGCAGGCGGTGTACCTGAGCAGGCTGCTGATGCTATCTTGAATAACGCCACCATCCAGGGAGCAATGGGTCAGTTGAAGACCCAGTTCGACACCAAGCTCGATAAGGCTATCGGCGAATACGCAGATGGTAAGAAGATTGCAGGCGATATTCCTGCATACCTGGCACTTGGTGTAGGTTACAGCCCTGTAAATGCCGTACGCGTAAACGTAGGTTTCCACTGGTTCGACGACAAGCACGCTACATCATACAACAATCGTCAGGAGAAATTGGACCGTGGTACCTTAGAGTACAACGCAGGTGTTGAGGTGGATGTCAACAAGAAGATTACCTTGAGTACAGGTTGGCAGAACACCAACTATGGCTTGAGCGATGAGTATATGGATGACAAGTCATTCGTTGTTGGTTCTAACTCTGCTGCTATCGGCGGTGTTTACCATATCAACAAGAAGATGGATTTGAACGTGGCCTACTTCCACACATTCTATCAGCATAAGAAGACCTCAGAGAATGTTCAGCTCAGTGCAGACAAGAGCATCAACTACACCTCTGACTACACCCGTAACAACAATGTGTTTGCGGTAGGTCTCGATATCAACTTCTAAAGAAGAGGTTGAAAAAAGTAGAATTAGACTTATGTTTCCTAAACATAATAGATCAGTCATAACTACAAACATGCAAAAAAGGCTATCCCTTTCCTTCGATTGGGATAGCCATTTTTTTTTATTTTGTAGCAGCAATCATCTGTCTGATTATTGCGGATCCACATCATAATATATCTGCAAAGCTCCATACCTCGGATCTTTTGCCATCATCTGCTGGGCATACTTCAGATATTCGCGCACCTTCTTCTGGTCGATACCATTCTCCAGCTTGATGACAATCTTGCGGATATTCATTGTCTTTACACGTGCCACTGCCGGCTTATCCGGTCCGAGCACTCTTTCGCCAAACCAGCTTCTCAGCGTCTTGCCGAGTTCCAGACTTGCCTGCTGGCAAACCTTCTCGTTCTTATGTTTCAGGTACACGTTGATAAGATGGAAGAATGGTGGATAATGAAACATTCTTCTCTCTTCCAGGATACCCTTGAAAAGGGCTTCGTAATCATTGTGTACCACCTGGCTGATGATAGGAAGCGTAGGATTCTTGGTCTGCAGAATCACGAGTCCCCGCTTGCCCTTTCTTCCGGCTCTTCCGCTCACCTGCGCCATCATCATGAAGGCATGCTCGTAGGCTCTGAAGTCAGGATAATTCAGCATCGAGTCGGCATTCAGAATACCCACAACCCTCACTTTGTCAAAGTCGAGACCTTTGGATATCATCTGCGTACCTATCAGAAGATTGGTCTTTCCCGATGAGAAGTCGCTGATCAGTCGCTCGTAGGCATTGCGCGTACGGGTGGTATCCAGGTCCATGCGGGCGATACGTGCCTCGGGGAATATCTCGGCTATCTGGTCTTCTATGCGTTCCGTTCCGATGCCTCGTCCCATCAGTTCCGTACTACCGCAGTTAGGGCATACCGTAGGCACGGGATAGGTGAATCCGCAGTAATGGCAGGTCAGCAGGTTGATGCTCTTATGCAGGGTGAGCGAAACATCACAGTTCTTGCATTTCGGAACCCATCCGCACACCTTGCACTCTATCATCGGTGCAAATCCCCTTCGGTTTTGGAAGAGAATGGCTTGCTCACCATTCTTCAACGCCTCCCTCACCGCAGCCAGCAACTGTGGCGAATAAGCCCCCGTCATCATCTTTCTATGGCGAAGGTCCTTCACATCCACCACCTGAATCTCCGGCAACTGGATGTCCTTGAATCTCGTCTTCAGTTCCACCAGTCCATACTTGCCCTGCTGCGCATTATAATAACTCTCCATTGATGGCGTAGCCGTTCCCAGAAGCACCTTTGCCTCCGGATACATGCTGGCAAGTACGATGGCGGCACTTCGGGCATGATAGCGTGGCGATGGGTCCTGCTGCTTGAAAGAGTTCTCGTGCTCCTCGTCGATGATGACGAGTCCCAGTTTCTGGAAAGGCAGGAAGACGGCACTTCTCGCTCCCAAGATTACATCATAGGGATGACCCGAAAGCTGCTTCTGCCAGATTTCCACACGTTCTGCATCGCTGTATTTAGAATGGAAGATGCCGAGCCGGTCGCCAAACACCTTGTGCAGTCGCTCCATAATCTGAACGGTGAGGGCGATTTCGGGCAGCAGATAAAGCACCTGCTTATGTTCCTCGATGGCTTTCCTGATAAGATGGATGTAGATTTCAGTCTTTCCACTCGAAGTCACACCATGCAGAAGCACCACGTTCTTGTTCATCATCTTCAGGAGAATCTGATTGTAGGCATCCTGCTGGGCTTCGGAAAGCGGCTTGATGAGTTCGAAATGCGATTCGCCCGAAGTGTTCAGTCTGCCCACCTCCAGTTCATAGGTAGAGAGAATACCCCTGTCGATGAGTGCCTTGACCACAGCAGCCGTACAGCGAGACTCATTCATCAGTTCCTCTTTGGTCACCTTCTTAATACCTTCCCTGGGAGTATCACCTTCCAGACTATCCCAGTGGGAAAGAGCGAGGAAAGTGGTCAACGTTTTCGATTGCTTCAACGACCGCTGCACCATACTGAGCGCCACATGCAGGGCCTGCTCGTTACGATAACTGCTAGCCAACTCCACATAAAGTTCCATCTTCGGCTTGAATTTCTCTATAGATTTCATGCCCGATGGCATAGCAGCACCAAACACGTCACCTAAGGGCGACATGTAGTAATCGCTGATCCATTGCCAGAGGCGCATCTGCTGGGGCAGCAGAGAAGGATATTTGTCGAGCACAGCCTCAATAGGTCTACAGTCGAATTCCGGCTTTTCCGAATGCACATCAACAACCATTGCGATATACTTCTTGCTCTTGCCCAATGGAACAAGCACACGCATGTTGGGCACCACCTTCTCTTCCATCCCTTCGGGGATAGAATAGGTAAAGGTTCCGTCGAGCGGAAGGGGCAATATCACATCTACGTATCTCATGTTATAACGTTCTCCTTTTCTTTTTACGATCTAAAGTTCTGCAAAGATAGCAAAAAAAAAGCAGATACCCAACTAGGGGTACCTGCTTTTATATATTTTAATGTATAAACTTGTGAAGTGTACTGTCTAACTTCTCATTAGAACCAGTAACCCAAGGCAATCTGCCAAGAGTTGTTGCGGCTCTTGTCCTTGCCTGCATTGGTAAGTGCCTCGGCAGCCTTGACAAGGCTGGCATCAGCCGACTTGCCACAAGCGATGTTATAGTTGGCTGAAATCTGAAGATGGCTCAACAGGGTAACACCAGCACCTACGTTTACGCTGAAGTTTGACTTCTTCAGAGAATAGCTGCTTGTCTCATTCCACTTGAAGCTCTTGTCACCTACATTGATACCCCACTGTGGACCAGCAAAAACAAAGGCATTTGCCAAACTGCTCAAGCCAAAGCCATAACGCACGTTCACAGGGATGTTGATAGACTGCTGCTTCACGTTGACTTTACCCAGTTCACCATCAGTATCGGCATACTTAACGTCAGCCTCTTTCTGGTCGTACAAGGCTGCAGCATCGAAGCTCAAGCCTACGATAGGCACAGTGAACTTAACCATAGGACCTACAAAGAAACCTGTCTTGTTGGAAGCATCGAATACATCCTCGCTAAACGACATGCTTGTCACATTCAAACCGCCCTTCAAACCGAACTTTACCTGGGCGTTAGCGCTAGTAGCAAACATCATTGCCGCTACCAAAAATACAAGAGATAAAATCTTCTTCATTTTTTCTACCTTTTAAAATTAAAATTCTATTTTTCTATTATCACACACGTTGTGATTCATTTTCTAATGTCTCTGACGGCGCACGGTTACTCGTGCCGAACCGCTGGATACTGAAGAAGAACTGCTGTTGCTGCGCTTCTCCTTCACCTTAGCCTGCTTGCTGGAAGATGAACCGCCACGGCGATTGCTTTTTTTCTCCTTCTTCACCTTGCCCTTTACGTTCTTGTCCGCCTTGGCAATACTGTCGAGCGAATCCTTCTTCTCCAGGTTTCCCCAGAGATTCTTCTCAAAGGTAGCCAGTTCGCCCTCAATTCGCTTCTGCTCCTTTACCAGAGCCGAATCGGAGTGGCAATACTGCGCCAAAGTTTGTCCCAACATGTTGTTGGTCTTGTAGATTTTTCCTTTATACTGATTTCTCACAAAGTAATCATCCACACTCATCACCGCCGCATTGTTCAGATTGCTGGTCATTATCTGCTGCTTAGCAAGATATGGAGCCAGGTCGTCGTAGCGCACCCAGAAAAGCGGATACTTGGTTCCGCCATCACCGAAGTCATCATCACGGGTCATGATAGGACAAAGTGCCAACACCTTGGTATGGAAGGTGGAAGTTCGCTGGTCGAAATAGGTCGACTCCTTAATATAATATGCCTTCACTTCTCTGGAAGGAATGTCGCTGTTGTCGAGCGAGATTCTTCCGTTTGCCTTCTTTTCATAATAGATATGATAGTTGTCCAGGAAAGACTTCGGGTCTACCCTGTCTGCTGCCGTAAAACTCTCGTTACCATCCAGACGATATTGGAACACCGCCACCTTACCGGTCATCATCAATCTGAAGATGTTGGTAAAAAGGTTCATCTGGTTGCCCATAGGCTCTACAGGATAATACAGTCCGGCATTGGCATTATCAGTAAGACTCAGCTCACGATAGATGTCTCTTCTCCATACCACGTCCTCCTCCATAGGAGCAGCAGTAGGGAAAGAGATTTGTGCACGTGTGGTAATGTTGCCGGCATTCGATTTCTTTGCAGCCGCCTCCTTTGCCGCCTGCTGACGGCGTGCCTGTGGTTGTGCCACGATGCCCTGCACCATTCCCAAGAGCATGAATATGAACAATATCTTTTTCATTATTTTGAACTTTGAAATTTGAACTTTGAACTTTATGATTAGCAAAGCATTTGAATTCTTCATTCTTCACTCTTCACTTATTTCACGATTACTTCCATCGCAGTAGGCAGATTTCTGGTGATACCATCCGGCCCCACAGCCTTGATATGCGAAATATAGAAACGGCGACTGCGAGAAAGCTTTCTGAATTCGTTTCTCTGACGGTCGGAGAAGTTGGAGCCTGCTGATGCCAATGGGATGGCGTTACCCATGTTGTCGAAGAAGACGGTCTCGAAACTCAACACCTTGAAAGGTATATCCAGCAATCCGTCGTCGATGGCTGCATGGATGCCTGTAGCTCCCATCAGAGATGCCTTCGCCAGACCGCCGCCACGGAAACGGGTGGTTCCCAATGCCAGGTAAGCCGTTGGATCTGGCAACTTTCTTACATGGAAGACGAATGGAGGCATCGTGCGGGTCTGTCCCTTGTCGCGTGCCGTTACATGGATGGTCACATCCTTGCCCACAGCCGCTGGGGTTGCCACGAAATGGCCGTTGCCCTTCGATACGAACGAACCGCCAGTCATCGATGCAGAGATGGCATTGGCTGGCACGCCCGGCACACTGATACTGATAGGATTCTGAAAACCTGCATAGAGCACGTTCATCAGGTCTGCCGCCACAGTTGCTGTGTTAGGCGCCGGAATCACGCTATATTTCTGGATGAAGTTGCGCTTCATCACATCGCCCTTGGCATTGTTCATCAGAATGTAGCCGGAGAACTGATGTTCTCCCACTCCACCTGCCGTGAAACTATACTGTCCACGGGCGCTGTTCACTCTCATGCCGTTCACGTAGATTTCCGGCTGTTGGGTGGTATCCACGGCAGCCATCACGATGATGGCATTGAATCTTTCGCCCGGATAGAGCGTGGTCTTCTCTGGAATCACGAAGGCATCGAGTTTGTTCACACGGATATCCTTCATGTCGATATTCGCTACCAGGTTGTGCAGCACCTCTCCCTCGGCATAGCGCACATCGCTCTGAATCTTCGAGAGCATGGTCACGGCTGCAGCCACTGGCATATTCTCAAACATGTATTCCTGCCAGTTCTTACCCAGGTATTTCTCGCTCTTAGGCACCTGGGTAGAGAAGTTGCTGGCGATGATTTTCTTCTGATGCTCATCGGTCACCAGTTCCAGGATGCGGTCACGGTAGCGATTCAGCTCTCTATAGAGTTTCTTTCCCTTGCCCGTACCCGGTGCAAGCATCACGATGCCGGCAGCCTCCAGGTTTTCCTTGTTCTTGATATTGCTCACGTCGCCATTCTTGCCGTCAGCCTCCTTTACGATAGCAACCTTCAGTTCCTGGGCAAAGTTATAGAGCGCATCGCTCATGTCCTTCACCTGCTTAGCCTTCTCGAACCATTCCCTCACCTTGGTAGGGTTTTGCTTCATCTGATCGGCAAAGTCACTATAGATTGCATTGTTCTCTGCGGAAGAGTTGGCTGTGGTTCGATTCAGACTGTCTTCCACAATAGAGAATCCGTCGAGCACCTCCGTAGAGACGTTCAACGCAAGCATAGCCATCAGGACGACGTACATCAGGTTAATCATCTTCTGGCGTGGTGAAACGGGTCTTTTCTTTATAGCCATTTATATTAATTTGCTAAATTCAATACTTTTCTTTACTCTTCACTCTTTACCTGAGGAGCTGCAGCACGCATGTTTACGGTCATCGCCTCAATCATACGTGCGTAAATCTTGTTCAACTGCTCAATCTGCTGAGCCATCTTGCGGCTCTGCTCGTTGATCTGGTCGATGGTACCAATCTGCTGGCTGGCACCCTTCAACTGCATTTCGTAAACCTTGCTGATACCTGTGAGTGTACGGTTCAGGTTCTCCATCTCCTCGCTGTCACGGGTCAAACGGGTACTCTGCTCATTCACCTTCTCAAGGGTTTCAACAAGCTTCTTCAATTCCTCAACATAATTGTTCTGTGCATCAGCCATCTCTGGGGTAACACCCTGCTGACCAGCTACCCAAGCGGCATTACCGCCTGCAACAGAGCCACCGGCCACAGAACCACCAGTCATAGTGGCACCGGCTACAGCTGCACCATTCTCCGAGAATCCTGCTCCTGGAGCCACGGCTGCTGCAACACTCTCGTCAATCTGCTCAGCGCCTTCGCCCTTCTCGCTTCCAGCAACAGAAGAAGATGCAGCAGATACACCAGCACCTCCGCTAAAGCTTCCGCCGCCGATGATGATGGTCTGACCACCAGAAACAGGAGTTCCTGAAACAGAAGCAGCAGAAGATGAACCAGCTACAGTTGCAGAACCGGATGCAGCAGATGCCGCTGCTTCTTCTGTCTCCCCATAAGTAACCTTTCCAGTCTCCAAGTACTCCTCAGTAACATGAGTAGGAATATCTCTGCCATCGGCTGTCTTGTCAAAAGGACGGTCGAAGGCGGAAAGGAAGAACACGAACGCCTCAGTACCCATACCGGCAAACAACATGAAATTGGCTCCCGGCAAGTGGGTCAATTTAAAGAGGGCACCCAGGATAACGATAGATGCACCCCAGCTATAAGCATAGTTCAGAAAGGTCTGTCCAGGCACACTGTCCATCCATTTCTGCAGATGATATACGATGTTAAACTTACTATATTCGCCCATTTTTATTATCTCCTATTCTTGTTCTTTGATGGTTTCTGTTTTGCACTCGATGTGGTGGCAAGACTGCGCACACAGCGGAATCCGATATACGAACGTGGCTGGTTCTGATATTCCCAGGAACGCCATGCCGAACGGATAAACGATTCCGGATCTTTCCAGGAACCGCCTCTTACGCTCTTCTTCTTCAAGCGGTAAGGGTCTTCCTTCGCTGCATTGTATTTCAACTCAGGGTTCAGGTCGTTCATGGCATCCACACCAGCCTCGGTATAGATGGTACTGGTCCATTCTGCCACGTTACCTGCCATATCATAAAGTCCGTTTGAGTTTGGCGAGTAGATGCCCACCTTGCTGGTTATCAGATTGCCGTCCTTGGTATAGTTACCGCGGTCTGGCTTGAAGTTGGCATAGAAGCATCCGTCTCCGTTCTTCACGTCCTGGTTCTCCCAAGGGAACTCGTTCTGGTTCTTGCCTCTTGCCGCATACTCCCATTCTGCCTCGGTAGGCAGGCGATAGCGCTGCACGAATCGGGCTTCAGGTCCCAGACCTTTCAGCAGATAGTCAGTACGCCAGGCGCAGAAAGCATTTGCCTGCTCCCAAGTAACGCCCACCACCGGATAATCATTGTATGCCGGATTACTGAAATAACTTCTCAAGTAAGCCTCGTTGTCTGAATTGCGGAAATCGTTCACCCAGCAGGTGGTGTCTGGATACACATTCACGATGTAGGTATTGAGGAAGTCCCATGGTCCGCTCAACGGGCGGTTGATGGTTTCACTGATGATTCGTCCCTCATCATCCACATAGGCTGTATCCTTCGAAATCATCACCACCTCGTTGGCATTCACCTGCTCATCGGTATTCAGGTTGCGCTCCTGCGGGTTCAGACGGTTTCTGCGGAGTGCCGCAGCGGTATAATCGTAAATCTCGTACTTGTAGTTCAGCTGTCGCCAGTCTATCAGCTTTTCGCCAGTCACAGGATTGGAAGTATAGAGACTTTCCATCGCTCTCTTCTCATCCTCGTTTGGCTTTCTTGGCAACTGCTTCTTCCAGTTAATCTGTGGAGTCACAGGGTCGCCGTTTTTATCCTCGGTAATCATGTAAGTCTCGTCGCCGCCATAGGCAGGGTCAGCAAGACGGGTACGGAGGATGGAATCGCGTACGTAGGCGATAAACTGCTTGTATTCAGAGTTGGTGATTTCCGTGTCATCCATCCAGAAGCCATCCACGGAAACATCCTTGCGAGGCGTCTTCTGTCCCCACAAAGAATCCTGGGTTTCCAGACCCATCTTCAGGAATCCTCGGTTCACCTTCACCATGCCGTATGGGGCTGGCTCAGCGAAACTTCTTCCACCAACTCCAACCACCTCACCGCCTCTGCCAGCCATCGAGCTAGACTTGGCACCGAAACAACCGCTGAGGGTCAGGAGAGCCACCAGCGAGCTGAGGAGCATTATACTTTTCTTCATATTACGGTTCATATTCTTGATATTCTTCTTAGAGTATTCTTACACTTTGATGTTTGTTTCTACCTTTCTTTACCAGGTTCAGGTCCATCTGGTATCCGATGTAAAGCTCATGGCTTCCGTTGCCAAAGCTCAGCTTCGAGGTGTACCATTCATAACTGTAACCCAGAATGACGCCATGGAAGGAACCGCCCACCAGGAAAGTTACGGAATTGTCAGGACTGTAGGTCAAGCCGCCATAGAGCAGACGCTTATCATATTGGTAAACCAATCGCCCGGTAACGTCGCCTCGCCATGCCGTTCCGTCATACTTCACGAGGGCAGACGACTTTATAGTTAAAAACGGATTTCGGAGCTTAATATTGTATCCGCCAGTCAAATAATACGTTGCGTCAATCTTAAGCTCATTGTTTTCTCCCAGTTCAATGGTTGGTGAGGTAAGATGCTGTGCAGAAAGTCCCACATACCAGTTGCCATGCAGATAGTAGAGTCCGGCTCCCGCATCAAATCCGCTACCCTTCACTTCAGATGTGGCGAGTGCAGGGTCGCCCGATTCTCCAGCATCCACTTTGCTGCCGTCGAAACTCTCGCTGAGGAATCCGGCTTGCAGACCCACGCTCATCGTTCCTCCGAAGAGTTTGGTCTTGTAGGCATACTGCAGGTTGAGTCGCTGATGGGTGAAGAGTCCAATCTGGTCGTTCATCATCGTAGCACCCACGCCGTGATAATTCTTCAGCGCATAGAAAGGCAGGTCGGCTGCCAGATACATGGTTCTAGGATTATGTTCGAATCCGGCCATATCCAATGCGTAAGCAGCCGTTACGTTGAGTTTTGCCTGCTTACCCACTGCCGCAGGATTGTAGGATGGTTCCATGTCGAAATAATGACTGAAGGAAGGATCATACTGTGCTCTGGAAACGAGCACTCCTGTCAGCAAAAAAACTAATATGATGATTCGTCTTAACACAATGTAATAACGTAAAAGAGGGCGAATTATTATAAATCGCCGGGATTATTATATATTAATAAGGTATAGTAGGAAGAGAGACGACAGAAAGATGAAAAAGGCTGCCCCCTGGTAAGAGAACAGCCCTATCATCGACTTTTAATATTCGTCGTCATTCCATAAGAAGTCATCCTTTGAAGGATAATCAGGCCAGATGTCCTCGATACTCTCGTAAACATCACCTTCGTCTTCTATCTCCTGCAGATTCTCCAGAACTTCCAGAGGCGCACCTGAGCGAGTTGCATAGTCGAGCAGCTCTTCTTTAGTTGCAGGCCATGGTGCATCTTCTAGCTTTGAAGCTAATTCAAGTGTCCAATACATAGCTATATTATTTAACGTTTCTACCAATTTGGCTGCAAAAGTAATAAAATTTATTTTATCTGCAAGTTTTTTGGCGTTTTTTTTCACTAGAAAGTGCAGATAATAGCATTTATTTGCATTTTTTCTAGAAATTCATGCGATAATGCTGCTTAAATTTCTTTTTATCGAAGAAAATGATGCCCAAAGAGTAGAGGTCGTAGGTGATGCCACAATAATCTGATTCCTGCAGATGATGCCACTCCTCGCCTTGCTTTTCACGATAAAGATTGCCCAGAAGTACGAGCATCGTCTGGTCGTCGCAAAGTGGAAGAACCTGTGTTCTCACTTCCTTCATTCCCATCTTCTCCAGATTAATAACCATCATCCTCTTCTTTCCCCATGCCTCATTAAGGAGTAGATTATCTTTCAAAAGCAGATGATCTGTCTGAATTGGATGCTCCAACTCTACCCACTTGACTTTCCTGCAACCGGCATGCAGATAATCTTCAAAAAGAGAATCATTGCAGATACTTATTTCCGGTTGCCAGAAGTTTGCCAGTCTCAACAGGAGTCTCCCCAGTTTATGTTGCCGCCGGTCGAGATGTACAAGCCGTTCCTTAAGTTCCTGATAGGCATAATAGGGATAATGCTCATTGATGACATAGCGGATAAAGGCATAAGCCGAAGGCGACTGCACGCCAAAGCCACGACAATAGCCGCAGCGTCTCAACCATCTCCACCATGTACTCAAATAATAATGCATAATCCTTTTTTTAAATGCAAAGATACAAAAAATCTGTGAAATCACAGACCGAACAGGTCAAAAAATCTGTGCACATCTGTGAAATCTGTGGGAAATAAAAAAAATCTGTGTAAATCTGTGAAATCTGTGGGAAAAAGAAAAGCCTCAGAAATCTTTCGAAATCTGAGGCTTTGATAAAAGAAGGCGGCTACC
>OGEE01000563.1_pt1 | contig 25773 bp, 19 predicted proteins | sample 1570571 | NCBI WGS metagenome assembly OGEE01 (sample SAMEA2582169, study PRJEB24529) | metagenome | biome: Human gut stool | place: China | collected 2011
GGCTGGCTACATCGCATTGGATGGCGATGCACCCGGGCAGCTGCTGCTCCAGCGCAGCGGCAGCGGCGGCGTTCTGATGGTAGAGCACCGCCACCTGATACCCTGCTGCCGCAAAAGCGCGGGCAGCGGCAGCACCGATGCCCCGGTCGCCGCCGGAGATCAGCACACAGCGGCCATTGGCTGCTGCCTGCACGGTAGGTGCCGGTGTTTTCTCCGGCTCTTCCTGCACAGGCTCCGGCATTTCCGGCTGCGGCGCAGGCTGGGGCTTTTCCAGCACCATCACCCGGGTGGGTTCGTCCACCGCAGGCGCTGCCGTTTTTCCCAGCGTCATGATGCGGGTGGGTTCATCCACCACCGGCTCCATCGGCGCAGCCGGCTTTGCAGCCGGTGCGGCAAGAGGCCCCGGCGCGCTCTCTTCCTCCGGCACCTGAAAGGTCAGTTCAAACTCGTCCTCGTACAAGAGTGTATCCCTCCTGTTCGGTATTCTCGGCCGGGCGCAGTGCCCAAGCCGGAAAAACCCTGTGCCCATCCCCAGACAGTGCAGCGTTCCGTTTGTGTGTCCGGCAAAGGTCCGGTGCTTTGGCGTGCCCGCCTGCAGTTGCGATGGGTTTCGACAAGATTCCATTGAATAATATACCACAATCCAGCCCAAAAAGAAAGTGGGAACTGCAATTTTTTACGCAGTTCCCACTATTTTTCCTTATTTTCCCCTGTTTTCGGGCACCGGGGGCTTCCAGCGGGGTCTGCCTGCCCGCTTTTCCCGCAGGGAAACAAAAAACGCCTGCAAAAGCTGCTGTGCTTCGGCCTCCCGCAGCCCCTTTTCCACCACCGGATGGTGGTTGAAGGGCAGCGCAAATAGGTCGGTCCCCGAGCCGCAGCACCCGGCCTTGGTATCGGCAGCGCCGTACACCACCCGGCGCAGACGGCTGTTGATGATGCCGCCCGCACACATGGGGCAGGGTTCTAAAGTAACGAACAGCTCGCACTCCCACAGCCGCCAGCCGCCCAGCGCCTTGCAGGCGGCATCAATGGCCAGCAGCTCCGCGTGGTGCAGGGCGTTCTTCTCGGTTTCCCGGGTGTTGTGCGCTGTAGCCACCACCTCGCCGTGCCGCGCCACCACCGCGCCCACCGGCACCTCGCCCAAGGCGGCAGCTTTGGCGGCCTCCTCCAGCGCAAGACCCATCAGTTCAAAATCGGTCATGTATCCCATCCTCTCATCCCATCGCCAGCACCAGCAGATTGTTTGCGCTGTGCAGCAGCATCCCCGGCCAGAGATGCCCGGTGCGGTCAGCCAGCCACCCCAGACCCAGCCCGCACACCAGCGCATAGGCCATGGCGGCAGCGCTGCCGTGCTGCAAGGCAAACAGCATCGCCTGCAAAAGAATAGCCTGTCCCCTGCCCAGCGGCTGCGCCCGGCGCTGCACTGCGCCCCGGAACACCCCTTCCTCCGCCAGCGGAGCCAGCAGGCAGACCCGGAAAAACCGCGCCGCACCGCCGGGCGGCACGGGCAGCAGCACCGCCAGCACCTTGCCCGCCAGCAGATACCCCACCGCCCAGCCAAAGGCCGAAAGCAGTGCGGCGGTGCGGGGATTCAGCTTGTGCATGGTCGGTCTCCTCCTGCTGTGGTTCGTTCCCGGTTATAGTACCATATCTGCCGCCGGGTGCGCAAGGTTTCGGCGTTCTGTCGCGGCAAATTTATGCAAAATATTGACACATCGCCCTAAATGGTGGTATAATGATTTCCAACCTTTTTGATGAAAGCGTTGTATATACTGTATTTTACCGGTAGACCGGAGGTATTATTATGATCCGTATCCTCACCGATTCCGCGTGCGACATCCTGCCCGCCGAGGCGCAGCAGCTGGGCGTGACCGTGATCCCCCTGAACGTGACGCTGGAGGACGGCACCGTCCTGCGGGACGGCATCGACATGACCCCCAGCGAATACTATACCCATCTGGCAGCCTGCCGCAAGCTGCCCACCACCAGCCAGCCCAGCCCGGAGCAGTTCGAGCGGCTGTATCTGGACGCTGCTGCCGCCGGAGACGAGGTGCTGGGCATCTTTTTGTCCGATGCGCTGTCCGGCACCGGTCAGTGCGCCAGACTTGCTGCCGACCTTGCCAACGTGGATAATGTGGTGTTCGTGAACACCGAGAACGTCTGTCTGGGGCAGTCCTTGCTGGTGCGGCTGGCTGTGCAGCTGCGGGACGCCGGCAAGACGATCACCCAGATCGCCGCCGATCTGGAAAAGGCCAAGCAGCACCTGCATCTGGTAGCTGCTGTGGACGATCTGAAGTACCTGCGCAAGGGCGGCAGACTGTCTGCCGCCGCAGCTGTGGCGGGCGGTATGCTGGGCATCAAGCCCATCCTCGCCGTCATGGAGGGCAAGGTGGCGCTGGCCGGTAAGGCGCGCGGTCTGCCCGGCGTGTATGTGGCGCTGTTCAAAAAGATCGACGAGATGGGCGGCATCCACCCGGGCTACACGCCGCTGCTGGGCTACACCGTCAACCACCGGGAGCTGCAGCCGCTGCTGACCTACCTGCAGGACAACCTGCATCTGGACGCACCGCTGGTGCGCCAGATCGGCTGCGTCATCGGCACCCACACCGGCCCCGGCGCGTTCGGCATCGCGTTCTTTGATAAAGAGCTGGTACTGGAATAAAACCTATTGAAAGCTAAAACAAGTCGGACAGCCCGCAGGCTGCCCGACTTTGTTTTTTGTAAGGGGAATGGTTAAACCCTCTCCGTCATCGCTGCGCGATGCCACCTCCCCCGAAGGGGGGAGGTTTTAGGCTGCTGCCCGTCAAGCTCCCCCTTTCGGGGGAGCTGGCAAAGCCGATAGGCTTTGACTGAGAGGGTTTCTGCCTTGCCCTTACAGCACCGCGTCCGAGATCAGCTTGCCCAGCAGCAGAACCAGCACCACCAGCATCATGGGGCGGATGAAGCGGGCACCCTTTTTTAGCGCAAAGTGGGAGCCCAGCAGGTTGCCCAGAATGTTGCTGATGGCGCAGGGGATGGCAACGTGGAACACTACCAGACCGTTCATCAGGTAGGTGAACAGGCTGGCGTAGTTGCTGGCCAGATTGAGCACCTTGCCGTTGCCGTTGGCGGTGCGCAGGTCAAAGCCCATCAGGGTGGTAAAGGCAATGATGGCAAAGGTACCGGTGCCCGGGCCCACGACGCCGTCGTACAGGCCGATGCCAAAGCCGATGCCCAGCGCCAGCAGGGTCTTTTTCAGGTTCAGGGTGCCGTCGTCCCGGTTCTCGTCCGGCAGGTTGCGCTGCCACAGGATGATCACCGCTGCCACCGGCAGGATAATGAACATCATGGTGCGCAGCATCTCATCGCTGAGCAGCAGCACGATGTGCGCGCCCAGCGCACTGCCCGCAAAGCTGCCGATGGCTGCCAGCACACCTACCTTTACGTTCATGGCACCGCTCTTAAAAAACCTGACGGTAGCAGTGGTGGTGCCGCAGGCGGCGCTGAACTTGTTGGTGGCATAGGTGTAGTGGGGCGGCAGCCCGGCGAACAGATAGGCAGGCAGACTGATCAGCCCGCCGCCGCCGGCTGCGGAATCCACAAAGCCTGCAAAGCCGGTCATCAGCATGAGAAACGCCATCATCCACGGCGAGATCGTAATACCCATTGTTATAATTCCTCTTATCTTTCCAAGTCGTTTGTTCTTTTTCAGGGGACGCGCGCCTCAGACCATATAAGACCTCCCCTCGCAGGGCAATACACAGCCCGGGATACCCGCACGCAGCAGGGTATCTCCGGGCACTTTTTTGCAATTTTAAGACGTTTTATTACAGATTGTTTTTAAAGAAGCGGTATGCGTTGCGCCAGTAGATGGCCTCCACCTCGTCCTCAGTAAAGCCCTCGCGGCGCAGTACCTCGGCCAGCAGCGGCATATCTGCCGCCGTTTCCAATTCGTGCTGACCGCCGATGCCGTCAAAATCGCTGCCAAGGCTGATGACCTCAATGCCGCCCACCTGCTTGAAGTGTGCCGCGTGCTTTGCCAGCCGCTCCACCGTGCTGCGGCAAAGCTTCGGGTGTGCCGAGTCTGCGTCCACAAAGGAGGCGCAGTAGTTCAGCCCTGCAATGCCGCCCTTTTCTGCCAGTGCGCGGATCATCTCATCGGTCAGGTTGCGGTTGTGGGGCGACAGGGCACGGCAGTTGGAATGACTTGCCGCAAAGGGGCGGGTGCTGTGGTTTGCGATATCCCAGAAGCCCTTATCGGAAAGGTGGCTCACGTCTGCGGTGATGTGCAGCTTTTCCATCTCTTCCAAAAAGGCAAAGCCCCGCTCGGTCAGGCCGGTCTCGATGTTGGCCACCAGCGGCCCGCCGGGGTTTGCGTTGGGGGCTGCCAGTTCGTTGGGGTAGTTCCACGTCAGGGTCATCATGCGCACGCCCAGCTCCTGCAGCCGCCGCAGCACGCCCAGACTGCCCTTGCAGCAGCCGCCCTCTTCCACCGTCAGCATGGCGCTGAGTTTGCCCTCGGCGCGGTTGCGCTCAAGGTCGGCGGCGGTATACACCGGGGCGATTTTTTCCGGGTAAGCTGCCATGAGCCGCTTAAAGATATCGATCTCCTCCAGCACGCTCACCAGCGGGTCGGCCCCGGGAGCGGGGTCGGCCAGATCCACATAGGCCGCAAAGCATTGCAGCAGATAATCCCCCTGCTGCAATTTTTCAAGGTCGATATGCAGATCATTGTGCAAAAAGCTTTTGGGTGCGCCCGCCTTTTCGGCGTGGCGCAGCTCGAACAGGGTGTCACAATGCAGATCCCAAACCTTCATGATGGCTACACTCCTTTATGCTTCTTCTCCCAGCAGCTGCAGCAGCTGTTCGGGGTTCATGGACAAAATCGCGCCGTCTGCCCCGCCGGTAACGGTGTCGGCCAGCAACTGCTTGGCCTGTTGCAGCTCCACGATCTTTTCCTCAATGGTGTCCTGCGCGATCAGCCGGTACACCTGCACCGGGTTGCGCTGACCGATGCGGTAGGCGCGGTCGGTGGCCTGATTCTGCGCGGCAAGGTTCCACCACGGGTCGTAGTGGATGACGATATCGGCGGCGGTCAGGTTGAGGCCCGTGCCGCCCGCCCGCAGCGAAATGAGAAAGACGTCCGCCTCGCCCTGATTGAACCGGCGCACCTGCTCCGCACGCACCGGCTTCGGGGTAGAGCCTTGCAGGGTGAAGTGGCTCACCCCGGCTTCGTCCAGCCGCTTTGCCAGCAGCTCCAGCATGGAGGTGAACTGGCTGAACAGCAGAATGCGGTGCCCGCCCGCCACTGCCTCGGTGACAAGTTCCAGACAGGCTTCCAGCTTGGCACTGCTGCCGGTCCAGTTGTCCGCTACGAGGCGCGGGTCGCAGCAGATCTCCCGCAGCCGCATCAGCACGGCAAACACGGTCATCTTGTCCTCCGGCTTTGCCGCCCGCAGCTTTTCCCGGGCGTCCACCACCGCTGCCAGATACAGCTTGCGCTGCTCGGTCTCCAACTCGACACGGCGCACATTCTCCGTTTTGGGCGGCAGCTCCCGCAGCACCTCGGACTTCATGCGCCGCAGGATGAAAGGGCCGGTGAACTGGTTCAGCCGCCGCACAGCGTTGGCATCCTCGTCCTGCACGATGGGCTTTTCAAACCGGGCGCAGAAGGTCTTGTAGGGGGGCAGATACCCCGGCATCAAAAAGGAGAAGATGCTCCACAATTCGCCCAAGCGGTTTTCCACCGGGGTGCCGGTCAGGGCAAAGCGCACCCGGCTGTTCACCCGGCACACCGCCTTGTATTTCTGGGTGGTGTGGTTTTTGATGGCCTGCGCTTCGTCCAGAATGCAGGCGTAGAAGCTTTGCCCGGCATACAGCTTTTCGTCCCGGCGCAGCAAATCGTAGCTGGTGATGACGAGATCCGCCTGCGCCCACCCATCGACCAGCGCAGCGCGGTGGGCGGCATCGCCGTCCATGGCAACACTTTGCAGCTGCGGGGTGAACTTCTGGCATTCCTCCTGCCAGTTCAGCACCAGCGACGCCGGGCAGACGATGAGGCTGGGCAGCTGCTGCCCGTCCTCCTTCATGGCCAGCAGGTAGCTGAGCACCTGCACGGTCTTGCCCAGACCCATATCATCGGCCAGAATACCGCCCATGCCGTAGCCGTCCAGTGTGCGCAGCCAGCGGTAGCCGTCCCGCTGGTATTTGCGCAGGGTCTTTTGCAGGGAGAGCGGCGGGGTATACTCGCTGTCCCGCACGGCGTGGAAGCTGCGGCTGATGCGCCGGAAGGCATCGTCCCGGTCGAACCGCAGACCGTTCTGCCCCGAAAGCGCCCAGTCCAGCGTGGGGGCGCGGTAGAGCGGCAGGGGAGCGTGGCCGTCCTTCAGCTTTGCACCGGAAAGTTCCAGCGTGTCGTTCAGCTCGTCCAGCCCTTCCAGACTGTCGTCCAGCCGCAGCAGACTGCCGTCCCGCAGACGGTGGTAGCGCTTTTTCTGGTGCAGGGACTGCAAAAGTTCCCGCAGTTCCTCCACCGGGAAGGCGCCGGTGTCCACCTCCAAATCCAGCACACTGCCGTGCACCGATACCCCTACCGAAATTTTAGGCGGGGCGGCTTGTAAGTTGCGGAAGGCATCGGTCTGGTACACCTCGCCCATGGCCAGCAGGGCGGGAATGCCCTCTTCCAGCAGCTGGAAAAGCGCCTCCTCCCCGGAAATGCTGTAATGCCCCGGCTTGCCGGTCTCGGGTTCCAGATAGGTTTCCAGCAGCCGCTTTGCCCGGTTCTCGGTGCGGGCATCCCGCAAAAGATCCGTCGGCACCGGCTCGCCGGGGGCTACCCGGTCCTCTCCGTAGAGAAAGACCGGGTACGCCGTGACGGTAAGCCCCCGGTCGGCATCCAGATAAAACTGCACCACCGGTTCCAGCGGGATCTGGTTCAGCAGCAGCCGGTCGGGGTCCACGATGTTGACCCGGTTGCCCAGTTCCGGCAGCACATAGCTGCAAAAGGCGGCGGCATCCGCGCTGGTAAAGAACAAGCTGCGCCCGCCAAAGGTGTCCAGCACCGGCAGCACCCGGCGGCATTCCTCCCGCTGCATCCGCCAGAGGGTGGTTTCGCCCAGCAGATAGGCATAGTCCAGCCCCTGCACCCCGCTGAGCGCCGGGGTACAGCTCAGCTGCACGCCGCCCTTGCGGCGCTCCACCTTCAGGCTGATGACCGGCAGCCCCTCTTTAAGGGTATAGCCGCCCACAACGCCCTCGGCAGCGTAAAGTTCTACAAGGGCATCCAGCCCCTCGCCGGTCAGCGGCAGACCGCCCGCCGGGCCTTTCTCCCAGCCGGAGCGCATGGTACCCTCGGCTTCAAACGCCTGCCGGGCGCTCACCTGACGGCGCAGCAGCCGCAGCAGCTGCTGTGCATCCGGAGCAAAGGCGTCCCACCGGTGCACAAAGGCCAGCGACTTCCCGTAGCTGACGCTTTCGCCCCGCTCGATCGCATCCAGAAACTGCGGGATGCTTTTTACCAGATACTGCCGCCCGCCGATGCCGTCCGAGACCCGCAGCCGCAGCCAGATACGGCCATTGTGCGGCGTAAGCTCCGGTTCCAGCAGAGCAAAGCCGGTGGGCTGGGCGGCGTTCTGGGGCTGGGGCTGCGCATCCTCCCGCTGGTAGCGCTTCAGCAGCAGCTGGGCCTCATAGTCGGTCTCCGGCTCCTCGCCCCGCCACTTGCGGCCGAACAGCATATCCAGCCCGGCGCTGTAACTGTCCTTGCGGGGCTCCGGGTTCAGCCCGGCAACACCCCGCTGCACCCCGGGAATGCTCTCGGGCTTTTTTTCCGTGGCGGGCGGGTTCTTTTCCGCATCCTGCAGCAGCAGCGCGCCAATGTGCTTACAGTAGGTGCCGTCGCCGTTTTGATTATAGGGGCAGTCGCAGGAGGCGCTGACAAAGCTGCCGTTTTCCCGCAGCCAGACCTGCGTATAATAGCAGTCCGGCCCGCTGCCCTGCACCAGCGCTGTCAGGTGCCGCACCCCGTCCTCGTTGGTGGTGCAGCTGCTTTGCAGGATACGCTTGCGGTACTTCTGTGCCCGCTCAAAGATGCTTTTACCCAGCAATGCGCGGATCTCCTGTGCGTCCATGTGGTCTCCCTCCCCTGTGCTGTCGCGGTTCCGGTCTATTCTATAAGAATACCGCGTTCCACCCCGGGATGCAAGGGCAGAAGGGTAAAAAACGTTTAGAAAGCGCGGGCGGGACGATTTTGAATGGCCTCCGCTTTGCTTTGGCCATTTTCAGCGGAAGAATTATTTTGATTTACAATTTCGAAACGCCTGCGGGCGTTTCGAAATTGCTTTTTCACAGGAGGGGTCGTAGAGGGAAACAGCATTTGCAGTGCCTGTTTCCTGCGGAAACATCCGCACTGCGGGGTTGCTTCTTGGCTCTCAACAGGTCAAAGAAAAAGCACCCGCAAACGCCTTCGGGTGCCAACGCACAGACAGGAAGGGTTGCAGGTGCCTTCTTTGTTTTAGGAAACTCCGCGCTTGCGGGTCTTGAGGTGGTACATTTCCTGATCGGCCTTATCGATCAGGTCGTGCACGGTGGCAATATCCGGCTCAAGGCGGGCGCAGCCGATGCTGATCTCGATCTGGTAGGGCTTGCCGGAGGCGGCGTTGGCGGCATCCAGCTCCCGCTGGATGGAGACGATCAGGGTGCGCACCTCCACGCTGTTGCAGCCGCAGGCGATGCAAAATTCATCGCCGCCGTAGCGTGCCAGCACGCCGTTATAGTTGGCGCACACCTTTTTCAAAATGCCTGCCAGCAGTACCAGTGCGGCATCGCCCTCCAGGTGGCCGTATTCATCGTTGATGTGCTTGAAGTGGTCCATGTCCATCATGAGGAAGTGCAGCGAGCGGTTGGGGTGACGGCGGTAGTAGGGCAGTTCGCTTTCCAGATACCGCAGCGCCACGATGCGGCTGCTGACGCCGGTCAGGGTGTCCACCGTAAACTTGGTCTGCAACACCAGCACATATACGCACACCAGCCCCAGCGCAATGCCGCAGCACAGCAGCCCGCGCCCGGGCAGCCAGCCTTGCAGCAAAAAGCCTGCCGCCGGCGCAAGCGCGAGCAGCAGCAGGGTCTTCAGTTCCTCCCTGGGTGTTTCCTGCTTCCAATGGCTCAGCGTCCAGCTGCAACGGAGAAAGGCCGCCGCCAGATAGGCAAGCCCCACCAGCTTCGCCCCCCAGAACAAGGTGCTGCCCCGCAGCCCCTCTGCGTCCAGATAGCAGAAGCCGTTTCCGTCCCGCGCCGTCAGCAGCGCCAGCAAAAGCAACGCCACCGGTGCGGTGCTGAGCGCCAGCCTGCGGCCGTCCTCCATCCATGTACGCCCCAGCTCTTCCTCCCCATACAAAAACACCAGCAAGCAGCAACACGCCGCCAGCAGATAAAACAGAATACTGCCCCCTGCGTTCAGCCAGTAGGTCAGGGGGATGCCCAGATCCTGCCACGCGCCCAGCTGCGCCAGCGCACTGCCATAATCTACGATCGTCAGCGCCCCGGCAGACCACAGCAGCGCCGTAAACAGCCGCCCGGGCAGGCTTTTATCCCGCATTGTCTGCTGCGCCCGCAGCAAGACCGCCAGCGTGACCAGACAGACCGCACTGACCTGAGTATGGGCAATCGCATCCATGCCGCAACGCTCTCCTTTACCCTAGGGCGGTTTTGCGCCGTCCCGCCCCTTTTTCGCTCTTCCAACGTTCCTTTTTCGCACAGACCCATTGTACCAAATCCATAACAAATATGCAACACAAACCGAAAAATTCATACAACAAAAAAAGACACCGGAACGTCTTTCGGCGTTCCGGTGTCTCTTGGAATCATATCACTTTGCCTGCGGATGGGCGGCGTCATTGCGCAGGGCGCTTTCGCGGATCTTTTCCAGCGTCTGCTCGCTGAGGATGTGCTCTGCCTTGCAGGCGTCCTCGGCGGCGGTCTGCTCGTCCACGCCCAACTGCACAAAGAAGTGGGTCAGCAACTGGTGGCGGCTGTAAATGCGCTGAGCGATCTCCAGCCCGGGCTCCAGCAGGGTCAGGTTGCCTTCGCCGTCCACCGCGATATAGCCGTTCTCCCGCAGCTTTTTCATGGCGATGCTCACGCTGGCTTTGGTAAAGCCCAGCTCATTGACTACGTCAATGGAGCGCACTTTGCCCATACGCTGGCTCAGCATCAGGATCGTTTCAAGATAATCTTCTGCGGACTGGTGGATCTGCATGGTTTGTCCGGCCTCCTGCCTTATTCCCTCTGGGGGATTTTTCCGACAGGGGATGTATCCCCTCTGTCGTATGTTAAAGGATATCACACTTTTGCGGTTGATGCAAGTAATTCGCAGCAAGTTTTGTTAAACTAACCATATTTTTCTGCACAGAACTGCTGTTTTGCCGGTTTTGCACCACCCCTGTTTTGTGCAAAGGGTGCAATTCTCGGCGTTTTGGCCTTACCGTGTGGCCAGATAGGCCGCAGGGCCGGCCTCGTACAGATCGCCGCCGTGGGCGTCCAGCACAACGGTCAGGGGCATATCCCGCACGGTCAGGCGGCGCACCGCCTCACAGCCCAGATCCGGCCATGCGATCACCTCCAGCGTCTGCACGCTTTTGGCCATCAGCGCACCGGCACCGCCCAGTGCGGCCAGATACACCGCGCCGTTGCGCACCACAGCCGCCTTGACGGCGGCGTCCCGCTTGCCCTTGCCGATCATGATCTTGTTGCCAAGATCCAGCAGCCGGGGGCTCATGGCGTCCATGCGCCCGCTGGTGGTAGGCCCTGCCGAGCCGATGACTTCGCCCGGGCGTTCCGGGGTGGGGCCTACATAATAGATAGCGCTGCCTTCCAGATCAAAAGGCAGGGTCTCGCCCTTGTCCAGTGCTTCCATCATCCGCTTGTGTGCCTGATCCCGGGCGGTGTACACCACACCGGAAAGCAGCACGGTATCCCCCGCTTTCAGCGGGGCAAGCTCCTGCGCGGTGCAGGGGGTAGTCAGTCTGTATTCCATCGTTCTCCCCTCCTTACAGCTCCGCGCTGGCGCGGCGGGGCACATGGCAGGAAACGTTCACAGCCACCGGCAGACCGGCCACATGGGTGGGCATCTGCTCAATGGCGAGGCCGAGGCAGGTGGTCCTGCCGCCGAAGCCCTGAGGGCCGATGCCCAGCTCATTGATGGCCGTCAGAAGCTCTTTCTCGAGGTCCGCGTAATAGGGGTCGGGGTTCGGGACGTCCAGCGGGCGGAGCAGAGCTTTCTTGGCGAGATAGGCCACTTTATCAAAGCTGCCGCCCACGCCGACGCCCAGCACGATGGGCGGGCAGGGGTTGGAGCCGGCCAGCTTTACGGTATCCACCACGAACTTTTTAAAGCCCTCCACGCCGTCGGCGGGCTTGAGCATCTGGATGCGGCTCATGTTCTCGCTGCCGAAGCCCTTGGGGGCGACGGTGATGGTGCAGCCGTCACCGTCCACCAGATGCACCGTGATGGCGGCGGGGGTGTTGTCGCCGGTGTTGCCCCGGCGCAGCGGGTCGGCCACGATGCTCTTGCGCAGATAGCCGTCGGTGTAGCCCCGCCGCACGCCCTCATAGATCGCAGCCTCAAAGCTGCCGTCGATGTGGACGTCTGTACCCAGCTCCACGAAGACGCAGGCCATGCCGGTATCCTGACAGATGGGCAGATCCTCTTCTTTCGCCGCCGCGAGGTTCGACCAGAGCAGGTCGAGGGTGTTCTTTGCCAGCGGCCAGGGCTCTTCGGCCCGGGCCTTGTCCAGTGCTTCCTGCACGTCCCGGGGCAGGCGGGTGTTGGCCTCGATGCAGAGGCGGGCCACAGTGTCCGTGATCTGCTGCGCGGAAATGGTTCTCATAGGAGCTCCCTCCGTTTACAGGCGGGCCACGCCGCTCTCGCGGGCAGCTTCTGCCACAGCGTTCGCCACAGCCTCAGCCACGCGGGAGTCGAAGGCACCGGGGATGATGTTCTCTTCGCTGCGGTCATCGTCGGTGATGAGGTCGGCGATGGCGTAGGCGGCGGCCAGCTTCATCTTGTCGTTGATGTCGCGGGCGCGGACGCTCAGAGCGCCCTTGAAGAGGCCCGGGAAGCAGAGGACGTTGTTGACCTGATTCGGGAAGTCGCTGCGGCCGGTAGCCATGACCCGGACGCCGCCGGCCTTGGCCTCGTCGGGCATGATCTCGGGGGTGGGGTTGGCCATGGCAAAGACGATGGCGTCCTTGTTCATGGTCCTGCACAGCTCGGTGGTCAGGATGCCGGGCTTGGACACGCCGATGAAGACGTCTGCGCCCTCAAGCGCTTCTTTCAGGCCGCCCTTGATCTGGCGGGGGTTGGTCACTTCGCCCAGCCAGTTCTTGTGGGCCTCGGCGCTGTTGCAGCCCTTGTACAGGGTGCCGAACTGGTCCACGGCGATGATGTCTTTCGCGCCGGCGGTCATCAGCATCTTGATGATGGCCGTACCGGCAGCACCGGGACCGTTCAGGACGATGTGAACATCTTCCATCTTCTTGCCCACCACCCGCAGGGCGTTGATGAGGGCAGCGGTGACGACGATGGCCGTGCCGTGCTGGTCATCGTGGAAGACGGGGATGTCCAGCTCACGCTCCAGGGTCTCTTCGATCTCAAAGCACTCAGGGCTCTTGATGTCCTCGAGGTTGATGCCGCCGAAGGTGGGGGCGATGGCCTTGCAGGCCGCGATGACGCTGGCCGCGTCGTGGGCGTCGATGCAGATGGGGAAGGCATCCACGCCGCCAAACTCCTTGAAGAGCACAGCCTTGCCCTCCATGACCGGCAGACCGGCCTCTGGGCCGATGTCACCCAGACCCAGCACGGCGGTGCCGTTGGAGACGACAGCCACCATATTGCTCTTGAAGGTGTACTTGTAGACGTCGTCGGGATTCTCTTTGATCTTGCGGCAGGGTTCGGCAACACCGGGCGTGTAAGCTGTTGCCAGCTGGTCGCGGTTCTTGACCTCCACCTTGCTCACGATGCCCACCTTGCCGTGGTGCGTCTCGTGCATTTCCAGAGCTGCTTTGTTGAAATCCATGGGTTTATCCTCCTAACTTTTTCGCCGGGCATACTTAAAACATTATTATAATAATAGCAAAAGCTCCCCCGCTTTTCCATATCTTTTCCGCCTTTTCGCACTCTCCGGCCCCAAAAGTCCGACAAAGGGCGGGGAGAGTGTGGAAATTTTGCAAAAAACTTTTCTTTTTCATTTTTACCCGATATAATAGAGGTTGTTTTTCGAACCACCGGCAAAATACCGGTCTACCAACAGGAGGGAATTCTTTTGAAGCGTATTTTCACCAAGGCACTCTGCCTTGTCTGCGCCGGCGCTCTGGCGCTGAGCCTCGCTGCCTGCGGCGGCAAGGCCGACAGTGCTGCATCCAGCACGGCATCTTCTTCCGCACTCGGCAGCGCGTCCGACTACGACTACCAGAACTTCAACTACAGCGATGGTCTGGACGAGAAGGGCTACTGGGAGGGCATCCGCGCTCTGGACTATGTGACCCTGCCCGAAGACTTTGCATCCGTCGCCATCAAGCGCTCGGACGTCGAGCCCACCAGCGAGGAAGTGGAGGAGCAGATCAGCGATCTGCTGAGCCAGTATTCCTCCACCGAGCACATCACCGACCGCGCTGCCGCCGACGGCGACACCGTGAACATCAACTATGTCGGCTCTGTGAACAACGTGGAGTTCACCGGCGGCAGCGCCGAGAACTACGATCTGACGCTGGGCAGCGGCACTTTCATCGACGGCTTTGAAGACCAGATCATCGGCCACAAGCCCGGCGAGACCTTTGACGTCAACGTCACTTTCCCCGACGGCTACAGCGATTCCACCGACGCCAGCGGCAATGCTGTGAAACTCAGCGGCCAGAAAGCCGTCTTTACCGTGACCCTCAACTACATCAGCGAGAGCGTCCTGCCCGAGCTCACCGACAGCTGGGTGGCCGACAACTTCGGCACCTTCGGCACCCCCAACAACATCTACACCGTGGAGGCCCTGCGCGCCTACTATCAGGAGCAGCTCTACACCTCGAACCTGAACACCGCCGTCATGGACTACCTGCTGGAAAACTCCACCTTCAAGTCCATCCCTCAGCAGGTGATGGATTATCAGGTCAACCAGTGCCTGAACTACTACAGCACGCTGGCGGGCTACTACGGCTATGACCTCGACGGCCTCGTCCAGAATCTGCTGGGCTACGAGAGCACCGACGATATGCTGGCCCATCTCGAGAGCAGTCTGGAAGACTACTCCAAGGAAGCTCTGCTCTATCAGGCCGTGGCTGAGTCGCTGGACATCGCCCCCACGCAGGAGCAGCTGGACGCCTACTCCGATTATAAGGACACCTACGGCCAGAACTACTGCACCATGGTGGCCCTGATGGACGCTGTCACCAGCACGCTGACCAGCGGCGCTGTCGTTTCCTGATCCGATCCGCATAAAAAATCCCTGCCGATGGCAGGGATTTTCTTTTGCTCATCCTTCAGATAACGTAGTCGTTGCCTGCCTCATCGGGTGCAGCGAGGTCGGCAAGGGTGATCTTGCCAAAGTAGTCCTCAATGAGGTCATCAAGGCCCTTCCACATCTCATACGTGCGGCAGCTGCTCATCCGGCGGCAGGGAGCCGCGCCCTGTGCAAGACAGCTCACCGGTGCAAGGCTCCCCTCGGTGAGGGTCAGGATCTCGCCCACGGTGTACTGGTCGGGCTCGCGGGTCAGACGATAGCCGCCGCCCTTGCCGCGCAGGCCCTCGAGGAAGCCGTTCTGCACCAGAACCTTGAGGATGTTTTCGAGGTATTTTTCGGAGATCTCCTGCCGGGCGGCGACCTCTTTCAGCGGGACATATTTTTCAGAGCGGTGCTCAGCCAAATCTATCATCACACGCAGCGCATAGCGCCCTTTGGTGGAAACGATCATAGACATTCCTTTCTCTTCTTTCCTGTTATGATTGTGATGCAGCCGGGTCAGCTGCGGAACACACTTCCGTTCATTTTAACCTATTATACAACAGGGTTTATAACTTTTCAATCGGAAATTTTCGATTTTCCATTGACAACTGCCCCAAAGGAGGCTATAATACAGCCAAACCCACAAACCATATTGGTTTAACGGGAATATGAGGGACATCGAGACGACACCGGCTATCTCCGGTGCAGCCGGGCGCATCGCCCGCAATCGGGAGGTTTACTATTATGAGCAAGATCTATACTTCCGCAGATCAGCTGATCGGCCACACCCCGCTGCTGGAGCTGACCCATATCGAGAAGGATGCAGGCCTTTCTGCCAAGCTTCTGGCAAAGCTGGAATACTTCAACCCCGCCGGTTCCGTCAAGGACCGTATCGCCAAGGCCATGATCGATGACGCCGAGGCTTCCGGCAAGCTCAAGCCCGGCTCCGTCATCATCGAGCCCACCTCCGGCAACACCGGCATCGGTCTGGCTGCCGTGGCAGCTGCCAAGGGCTACCGCATCATCATCGTGATGCCCGAGACCATGAGCGTCGAGCGCCGCCAGCTGATGAAGGCTTACGGCGCAGAGCCGGTGCTGAGCGAGGGTGCCAAGGGCATGAAGGGCGCTATCGCCAAGGCCGACGAGCTGGCAAAAGAGATCCCCAACTCCTTCATCCCCGGCCAGTTCGTCAACCCGGCCAACCCCAAGGCGCACATCGCCACCACCGGCCCCGAGATCTGGGACGACACCGACGGCAAGGTTGACATCTTTGTGGCCGGCGTCGGCACCGGCGGCACCATCACCGGTGTGGGCCAGTACCTCAAGAGCAAGGATCCCGGCGTCAAGGTCGTGGCCGTTGAGCCCGCCACCTCCCCTGTCCTGAGCAAGGGCACCGCCGGTGCGCACAAGATCCAGGGCATCGGCGCAGGCTTCGTCCCCGACGTGCTGGACACCAAGGTCTACGACGAGATCATCCCCGTCGAAAATGACGACGCCTTTGCCACCGGCCGCCTGATCGGCCACAAGGAAGGCGTTCTGGTGGGCATCTCTTCCGGTGCTGCTGTCTGGGCTGCCATCCAGCTGGCAAAGCGCCCCGAGAACGCAGGCAAGAACATCGTCGTCCTGCTGCCCGACACCGGCGACCGTTATCTGTCCACCCCGCTGTTTGCTGAATGATCCTCTCATTCCTTCCGCCCCTGCTGCGGCTTTCCGCCCGGCAGGGGCCTTTTATTTGCCTTCGTGAGACGATATGGTGTGATTTTTTGCATTTTTGCAAACTTTTTGTGAATCTGAGGTTCTTCCGGGTTTTGCCTATTGACATTGCAGCGTGTTTGGAGTATATTTTTAGCAGTCGATGAGCTAGAGTGCTAAAACAGTATTCCGGCCCACCGCCTGAATCTCAACTTCCGGTACGAATGGAGGCTTGACTTTATGAATACCAATCAATATACCCAGAAGACCCTTGAGGCTCTGCAGGCAGCCCAGCAGCTGGCTGTGGAGTATCAGCATAACGCACTGGAGCCGGAGCATCTGCTCCACGCTCTGGCGACACAGGAGCAGGGCCTTATCCCCCAGCTGCTCCAGAAACTGAATGTGGACGCAGGCAGCTTCTCCGCCGCTGTGGCCGAAAAGCTTTCCGCAATGCCCCGGGTGTCCGGCTCTGGCCGTGACCCCGACAAGGTCTATATCTCGCAGGCCACCGACAAGGTGCTGAGCGCCGCCGCCCGCGAGGCCAAGGCCATGAAGGACGACTACGTCAGCGTCGAGCACGTCTTCCTCGCCCTGCTGGACGAGCAGACCCAGAACACCTCCGAGCTGTTCCGCGCCTTTGGCATCACGAAGGATAAGTTCTTACAGCAGCTCACCGCCGTGCGTGGCAACCAGCGGGTGACCAACGACAACCCCGAGGACACCTACAATGCCCTGCAGAAGTATGGTCAGGACCTCGTTGACCTGGCCCGCAAGCAGAAGCTGGACCCCGTCATTGGCCGTGACCAGGAAATTCGAAATGTCATCCGCATCCTGTCCCGTAAGACGAAGAACAACCCCTGCCTCATCGGTGAGCCGGGCGTCGGTAAGACCGCCATCGCCGAGGGTTTGGCCCAGCGGATCGTCCGGGGCGATGTGCCGGAGAACCTGAAAGACCGCACCGTGTTCAGCTTGGACATGGGTGCTCTGGTGGCTGGCGCAAAGTACCGCGGCGAGTTCGAGGAGCGTCTGAAGAGCGTCCTGAATGAGGTGAAGAAGAGCGAGGGCAAGATCATCCTCTTCATTGATGAGCTGCACACCATCGTGGGTGCCGGCAAGACCGACGGCGCAATGGACGCCGGCAATCTGCTGAAGCCCATGCTGGCCCGCGGCGAGCTGCACTGCATCGGCGCGACCACGCTGGACGAGTACCGCCAGTATATCGAGAAAGACCCCGCTCTGGAGCGCCGCTTCCAGCCGGTGCAGGTGGATGAGCCTACCGTGGAAGACACCATCTCCATCCTGCGCGGCCTGAAAGAGCGGTACGAGGTGTTCCACGGCGTGAAGATCAGCGATAATGCACTGATCGCCGCCGCCACCCTCTCTGACCGCTATATCACCGACCGCTTCCTCCCCGATAAGGCCATTGACCTGGTGGATGAAGCCTGCGCCATGATAAAGACCGAGATGGACAGTATGCCCAGCGAGATGGACGACCTCGCCCACCGCATCACCCAGCTGCAGATCGAGCAGGTCAGCCTGAAAAAGGAGACCGACGCTCTGAGCCAGAGCCGTCTGCGCGACCTCGAAAAAGAGCTGGCCGAGCTGCAGGATAAGTTCCACAGCATGAAGGCAAAGTGGGAAAACGAGAAGAATGCCATCGGCAAGGTGCAGTCTCTGCGCGAGCAGATCGAGCAGACCAACGCCGCCATCGAGAAGGCACAGCGCGAATACGATCTGAACAAGGCCGCTGAGCTGAAATACGGCAAGCTGCCTCAGCTGCAGAAACAGCTGGAAGAAGAAGAGAAGATCGCTGCCGCCAAGAAGGAAGACAGCCTGCTGCGCGACCGCGTGACCGACGAGGAGATCGCCCGCATCGTGGCCCGCTGGACCGGCATCCCCGTGGAGAAGCTGGTGGAGGGTGAGCGCGAGAAGCTGCTGCATCTGGACGATGTGCTCCACAAGAGAGTCATCGGCCAGGATGAGGCCGTCACCAAGGTGAGCGAAGCCATCCTGCGCAGCCGCGCCGGCATCGCAAACCCCAACCGCCCCATCGGCAGCTTCCTCTTCCTCGGCCCCACCGGCGTCGGCAAGACCGAGCTGGCAAAAGCTCTGGCACAGGCTCTGTTCGACGACGAGCGGAACATGGTGCGTATCGACATGACCGAGTATATGGAGAAGTTCAGCGTCAGCCGCCTGATTGGCGCGCCTCCGGGATACGTCGGTTATGAAGAGGGCGGCCAGCTGACCGAGGCCGTCCGCCGCAAACCCTACAGCGTCGTGCTGTTCGATGAGGTGGAAAAGGCTCACCCCGACGTCTTCAACATCCTGCTGCAGGTGCTGGACGATGGCCGCATCACCGACAGTCAGGGCCGCACGGTGGACTTCAAGAACACCGTCATCATCCTGACCTCCAACCTCGGCAGTGACATCATCCTGAACGATCTGGAGCAGCGCCGTGCCGAGGGCTCCAACGAGCTGAGTGAGGACGCCCGCAAGCAGATCGATCTGCTGCTGAAGAGCAAATTCCGTCCCGAGTTCCTGAACCGTCTGGACGAGATCGTCTACTACAAGAGCCTCACCAAGGACGAGACCCGCAAGATCGTGGACCTGCAGCTCGAAGATCTGCGCAAGCGGATGGACGAGGGCAAGCACCTCAAGCTGGACGTCACCACGGCAGCCAAGGACTTCATCATTGATTCCTCTTATGACAGCGTCTACGGCGCACGTCCCATCAAGCGGTTCATCCAGAGCCGTGTGGAGACCCTCATCGCAAAGGCCATCATTCAGGGCAGCTACCCCGAGGGCGCGACCCTGACGGTGGACTACGACGGCACGGGCCTTGTGCTCCGCTGAAAACCGCAGACTTTTTACCTATTTTATCCCTCCTCCTGACAGGAACGCTTGCACCGGCGGGTGGAATATGATATTATAGGCGTTGAACAAAGTGCTTTTCATCGTCGAAGGCAACGGTGGAAAGCACTTTTTGGTTAACATATTATTATAAGAAAGTAGAGTTGATCAACCTTTATTATGGACGATGGCAGTATAACGCTCCTGGTGGCGCTGATCGTTTTGATCGCGTTTTCCGCATTCTTCTCCGCCTCCGAGACCGCATTTTCTTCCCTGAACCAGATACGCCTGAAAAGCCGCGCTGAGGAGGGCGACACCTCCGCCGCCCGGGTACTGGCGATGGCCGAGAAGTACGACAAGCTTCTCTCCTCCATCCTCATCGGCAACAACATCGTGAATATCGCCGCCGCTTCCATCGGCACCGTCCTCTTTACCAAGTGGCTGGGTGCAGAGCGGGGCGCCACCACCTCCACCATCGTGCTGACGGTAGTCGTCCTCATCTTCGGCGAAGTGACCCCCAAGACCCTCGCCAAGGAGATGCCTGAGACGGTCGCAACCGCCGTCTCGCCGGTGCTGAGTCTGCTCCTGACCCTCTTCACCCCCCTGACCTGGCTGTTCAGCCAGTGGAAGAAGCTGCTGGGACGCTTCGTCCACAGCAGCGAGAGCGACGCCATCACCGAAGGTGAGCTCATCACCATGGTGAGCGAGGCTGAGAACGACGGTGAGCTCACCGACCGGGAAAGCCAGCTCATCCGCAGCGCTATCGAGTTCGACGACGTGGAGGTGGAGGAGATCCTGACGCCCCGCGTAGACGTGGTGGCCGTGGAGGACGATATTTCGCTGGAAGAGCTTGCGCAGACCTTCGCAGAATCCGGCTATTCCCGTCTGCCCGTCTATCACGACACCGTGGACAACATCATCGGCGTCGTCCACGAGAAGGATTTCTACATCGCCCGTCTGAAAAAGACCGTCACGATGGAAGACCTCATCGCCCCCACCCTCTACACCACCGGCTCCACCCAGATCTCCCAGCTGCTGCGCACCCTGCGGGAGCAGCACCATCACATGGCAGTCGTCGTGGACGAATACGGCGGCACCGAGGGCATCATCACCCTCGAGGACATTCTGGAAGAGCTTGTGGGCGAGATCTGGGACGAACACGACGAGGCCACTGAGGACTTCCGCCAGCAGTCGGACGGCAGCTGGCTCGTGTCCGGCTCGGCCAGCGTGGACGACCTTTACGAGACGCTGGGCCTGCCCGAGGATGAGGACATCGACTCCAACACCGTGAACGGCCTCGTGCAGGAAAAGACCCACCATCTGCCCAAGGTGGGCGACCATTTCCAGCTGAACGACTACGAAGGCGTCGTGACCCGCACGGCCCGCCGCCGCGTCACCGAAGTCCGGTTCACCCACACCGCACCTGCCCCGCAGGACGACGAAAAGGACAAAGACAAGCGCTTTTCCCGTCTGGCGCAGCGCACTGAGGGCCGATAACACTCTATAACACACAAAAAAAATCCTCTCCCGATGGGAGAGGATTTTTTTGATCCGGCGATTACTGCTTTTTCCAGCGGCGCATGATGCCCATGCCCAGCGCATAGGGGCCGGTATGGACCGCGATGGTGCAGCCGATCTGCAGCAGGCCCACCTCGCACTGTGCGGCGGGGTACTTGGCACGCAGAGCGGCACGGGTCTGCATCCAGAGCCGTTTGCCCTCTTCTTCATCGTAGCCGTAGCCCACGATGATGCGGTAGTCGTCGGGCGTGCCGCCGTTGGCGTCCAGATAGTTCATCAGCTGCTCAAGGGCCTTCTCAAAGCTCTTCTGACGGCCCCGGGCCACACCGCCCGAGAAGATCTCGCCGTCTTTGAAGAGGATCATCGGCTTGATGCCCAGGAAGTTCGCCGCCCGGCCAGAGACTTTGCCGATGCGTCCGCCCTTGATGAGGTAATCGAGGTCGCCCACCGTGAAGAAGATGTTGTTGGTGGATTTTTCCGCTTCCAGCCAGGTCACCGCCTCGTCCAGCGTGCAGCCTGCGTCGCGGATGGCCACGGCATTCTCCACCATGGTCGCCTCCGTGACAGTAGCCGCTGCCGAGTCCATCACCTCGATCTTCGCGTCGGGATAGTCTTCCAGCACCAGCTCCCGGGCGTTGCGGGCGCTGCCCACGCAGCCGCTCATCCTGCCGGTGAAGCAGAGGCAGAGGGTGGGGCGGCCGGCCTCAGCCTGACGGCGGAACACCTCCTCGAAATCCTCGATGGAGGCAAGGCTGGTCTTGGGGTAGGCAGAGGGGTTGTCCACCATGAACTGGTAGAAATCCCGCACAGCGATCTCCTTGCCCTCCTTGCGGTAGTGCTCACCGTCCAGCGAAACATAGAACGGCACGATCTCCACACCCATCTTCTGCGCCATTTCCGGCGTAAAGTCACAGGCGCTGTCGGCGATGATGTCAAACATTAGCGGCATCCTTCTTTCCGGTGAATTCAGGGTTTAGACCACGTGGTGGATGTATGCCTCACGCTCTGCGCCCACAGAGATATAGGTGATCTTGCAGCCCACGGCCTTTTCCAGATACTCGATGTAGTTCTGGGCCTCCTTGGGCAGGTCTTCCCACTTGCGGGCGGCGGTGATGTCGCAGTGCCAGCCGGGCAGATACTCCACCACCGGCTGTGCGGTGTCCAGAGCCTCGCCCATGGGGAAGCGGGTGGTGATGGTGCCGTCGCTCAGCTTGTAAGCAGTGACCATGGGGATCTTCTCCATGTAGTCCAGCACGTCCAGCAGGGTCAGGGCGACCTCGTCGCAGCCCTGGCAGAAGACGCCGTAGCGGCTTGCCACCAGGTCGATGGGGCCGACGCGGCGGGGACGGCCGGTGGCAGCGCCGTACTCGTGGCCGGCCTCACGCAGAGCGTGCTTCTCTTCCTCGGTCATGGCCAGCTCAGTGACAAAGGGGCCGTCGCCGACGCAGGAGGAATAAGCCTTCATGACACCGACGGAGTTGGTCAGCTTGTGGCCCGGGATGCCTGCGCCGATGGGGGCGTAAGCGCCGATGGTGTTGGAGGAAGTGGTGTAGGGGTAGATGCCGAAGTCGATGTCGCGCAGAGCGCCCAGCTGGGCCTCGAACAGCACCTTCTTGCCGGCGGCATCGGCGTCAGCCAGATACTGGCCCACGTCGCAGATGTAGTCCTTGAAGATGGCGGCATACTTCTCCAGCCATGCCCACATCTCGTCCACGCTGATGGGAGCGGCGTTGTAGCTGCCCTCCATGACGAGGTTCTTGGAGTCCACCATGGTGACCAGGCGCTTCTTGACGGAGTCGTCCAGATGCAGCAGGTCGCCCATGCGGAGAGTCTTCTTCATGTACTTGTCACCGTAAGTGTAGGCGATGCCGCGCTTGGTGGAGCCGAACTGTGCGCCGGTCTTGGACAGACGTGCCTCTTCCAGACCGTCCTGATCGACATGGTAGGGCATGGTGATGGTGGCGCGGTCAGAGATCTTCAGGTTGGCAGGGGTGATGGAGATACCCTGCTCGCGCAGCTTGTTGATCTCACCGTCCAGATGGTGGGGGTCGATGACCATACCGTTGCCCATCACGCAGACAACATTGGGACGGAGGATACCGGAGGGCAGCAGGTTCAGCACGAACTTGCCCCGCTCGTTCTTGACGGTATGACCAGCATTGTTGCCGCCCTGATAGCGTGCAACAATATCGTACTCCTGGCTGATCAGGTCGACCATGCGGCCCTTGCCCTCATCGCCCCAGTTGATACCCGTAATTGCAGTAAGCATAATAAATGACCTCTTTATTGTTTTTCAAAAGGCGGCCTTTTCCGCGCACCCTGCCCGGGATACGCCGCCTTGGGAAACTTGTTTTCTGCCGCGCGGCTCCTGCCGGAGCACACAACAGCTCGAGTATAAGTATAGCACTCTTTCGCCCACAAAAAAAGAGGAAAAAGCGGTTTTGTACGACTTTTTCCTCCCGGTTCAGTTCTTTTTGCTCACTCTGTGGATGGTGCCGTCCGGCTCCTTGATGGAGGTGCGCTCCAGCTGGGCGCGGAGGCTGGACTTCATGTCCTCGATATACTCCTTGCGCAGAGCCTGCTGCTCGGCTTTTTCGGCCTCCGTCAGGCCGGTGGTCTTGCTCTTGTGTGCCAGCTCGTTGATGCGGGCGATCTTTTCTTTGGTCATCGAAGTTTTCCTCCGTTTGTGGTATAATAGGTATTAGCCCTCTCAGTCAAAGCCTGTCGGCTTTGCCAGATTCCCCCTTTTGTCGCTTACGCGACATCTTCCCCCGGCCGGGGGAAGTCTTTCCTCAAAGGGGGAGCCACTGGCGTGTCGGTCAAGCCTCTTCTAGACGAGGGAAGTTTTTACATTTCTGAAGCAGTAGTGCCCTGCTGTCTCGATTCACAACAGCTTAACAAGGCGCTCCTGTCCAGAAGCAGCTGCCCCCGTAAGCAAGGTCCGGCATTTTGCGCCACCACACGCTTTCAGCGTCCAGCACAAAGCTGCCCGGCCTGCCAATGGCTCTCCCTCTGGGAGAGCTGGCGCGTAAGCGCCTGAGAGGGCTATCTCAGTATAGCAAAGGACTTTTCTTATGTCAAACCAACTCAATTTTTCACAGCAAATGGACGAAGTGTTGAAAACTCTGGGCGATACCCGCCCCCGGCTGCTGCTCCATGCCTGCTGCGGCCCCTGTTCCAGCGCCGTGCTGGAGCGGCTGTGCCGGTATTTCGACATCACCGTGCTCTACTACAACCCCAACACATGGCCCGCCGAAGAATACCACCGCCGGGGCGAAGAGCTGGAGCGCTTCGTCGCCGCCGCCCACCCGCTGGGGGTGACGGTAGTGGAAGACCGGTACGACCCGCAGGAGTTCTACTCCGCTGTCGCGGGCCTCGAGAACGAGCCGGAGCGCGGCGGTCGCTGCACGGTCTGCTATCGGCTGCGGATGCGCCGTGCAGCCCAGTATGCCGCCGAGCACGGCTTCGACTGGTTCACCACCACCCTCTCCATCAGCCCCCACAAGGACGCCAAGCGCATCAATGCCATCGGGCAGGAGCTGGAGCAGGAGTATGGCGTTCGGCACCTGCCCTCCGACTTCAAAAAGCAGAACGGCTATCTGCGCAGCTTGCAGCTCTCAGAGGAATACGGCCTCTACCGTCAGGATTACTGCGGCTGTGAGTTCAGCGCAAAAGCCAGAGGCATCGGCACTACTGCGGGAGAATAAGTGATACACTGACAAATATATATCTTATCTACGTCTTATTTTGTCTCTGTATCAGTTTGATACACTGACACTCGCTGATACACTGACTCACTGTATCAGGCCGGAGGCTCTGTATCAGCTGATACAGTTCGATTTTCAACTTATCAGCGTCAAAAAAGTGCAACTGTATCAGATAGCCTCCCTCCGTAGAGAGCTGATACAGCTGCACTTCTTATTTTTATTCTTCCGGCAGCTTTGCCACGAGGATCGCAAAGATGACCAGACCCACGCAGGGAACGATGTTGGTCATCATACCGGCGGCAAGACCGGCGCTTTCGGCCACGACGCCGATGACCCAGGGCATCAGGATCGCGCCGCTGGCCGCCACCGGCAGCATGATGCCCATGCTGGTCACGCTGGTCATACGGCCTGCGCTGGCCACAGCGGTGGGGTTCATGCCCGCCATCGCAAAGGCAAAGGCGAACAGCAGCACGATGGCCGCGCCCTGACTGCGGGCCTGCACCAGCAGGATGTAGAAGATGGTGCAGCTCACGCCCATGACCACCATGGCCTTGCGGGGCTGCTTGAAGGGGAACACGAAGGCGATGAGCAGACGTGCCACGAGGGTCGCGCCCCACATGACGGTGACGGTATAGGCCGCCAGTGCGCCTGCGATGATGCCGCTGCCCTTGAAGTAAGTGACCATCCAGCCGGTGACGCTCTGCTCAGCGGCGTTCTGGCAGAAGAGCAGGCCGGTCAGCAGCCAGAAGCGGGTGGATCTGAGGAAGCTCCAATCGGTGACTTCCTTCTTTCCCGCGCCCCTGCCCGCAAAGGGAGTTCCCATGTACACCAGCCAGAGCAGCAGACCCAGCACAGCCAGCACCAGCACGGCGAAGGAGCCGCTCACCCTGCCTGCCACCGCGATGAAAAAGGGGCAGAGCAGTGCGCCGCAGGCATAGCAGCTGTGCATCAGGTTCATGCCCCGGGTGCGGTCAGCGGAGTTGTCGCTGACGAGGATGGTGCAGGTGTTGATGACACTGCCCTTGGCGATGCCCACGAGGAAGAAGCCCAGCGCCAGCACAGCCACCGCGCCGCTGAGGCCCATCATGGCGTAGCCCAGCGCATAGCCGATGGTCAGCAGCAGGATGCTGGGCTTCATGCCCAGCTTGCCGGGCAGCATGGCGATGAGAAAGCCTGCCAGCAGGTTGCCGATACTCATGAGGGACAGCAGGGTTCCGGTCATGCCGTAGGCGAAGCCATACTGCTCCTGCAATAGGCTGACCACCACGCCGCTGGAAATGGCGCAGATGCCGCTGAAAAAGAAGGTGATGAAGCCCACGTTCCGCAGGCGGGTGTTCTTTTGTTCCATACGATTCCTCTTTCCGTTTTTCCTTTTCCGTCCGCGCCTTGCCGTAAGCGCGTTGTATCCTATCCCATTATAGCTTTCTGCTGCCGGAGTTTCAACCTCTCAATCGCGGCTTTGCCGTGGGGCAGATTCTCCTTCGTCCAACCTCTCAGTCTGCTTCGCAGACAGCTCCCCTAGTAGGGGAGCCTCTGGCGAA
>OGEE01000575.1_pt1 | contig 25250 bp, 25 predicted proteins | sample 1570571 | NCBI WGS metagenome assembly OGEE01 (sample SAMEA2582169, study PRJEB24529) | metagenome | biome: Human gut stool | place: China | collected 2011
AATATGCAAAATATTCTAATGAAGTTCATGATAAGTTGAAATTAGAAAATAAAGAAATAGAATATATTTATGACATTTTATCAGGAGAAAATATTATGATAGAAAAAATAAATAAAGATATTAATATCTTGATGAAAATATTATTTATTTTTTTAATAAATAATTATGAAATTAAATATGAATTATTCAGTTTATCTCAAAGAACAAATTATGAAAAAGTTTTTTCAAATAAGTTTCATGATGAATTCGATAAGTTATTGGAATGTTAAAAGGCAGCCGTGAGGTTGTCTTTTTTATTTTAAGTTAGAAAGGAGCTGATTGTGTGAGGCTAACAGATAAACAACGGAAATTCTGTGATGAATACCTTATAGACCTTAATGCCACACAAGCGGCTATTAGGGCGGGGTACACAGAAAAGTATGCAAATACAAATGCATCAAAATTACTACAAAATACTACAATTTCACAGTACATAGGAGAGAGACAAAAAGAACTATCGCACAAGACAGAGATTACTCAAGAGCGAGTAATCAGGGAACTTGCGCTGATAGCTTTTTCTAATGCTACGGATTATGCGCGTGTTGTAGAAAAGAAAATGAAAATAGAGGTTAATGGCGTACTTGTAGATGCACTTGATGAAGATGGCAATCCTATTATGTATAGAACAGTAGAGCCAGTGCTGACAGAAGAGCTCACAGATGACCAGAAAAGAGTGTTAGCTGTTATTAAAAAAGGACGGGATGGATTAGAGGTTAGACCTTGTAGTAAGGAAAAAGCCTTAGAGCTTCTTGGTAGGCATCTTGGTATGTTCAAAGATAAGGTTGAACTTGATACCGATATGGAACTGAATATTACAGTTGATTATGGAGATGGGGATAATGAAGAATGTTAATATATTAGGAACTGAATATAGCATTGAGATAGATGATACTCTTGAGAAGACAGAGCTTGATGGTTTGTGTAAGGAATATGATAAGCGAATAAGTATTAGAAATGCTGGCTCAATGTTGGATGATGATGATTCTACAGGTGTAAAGAAAATAAGATTTGATGAAGTATTAAGGCATGAGATAATTCATGCTTTTTTTTATGAAGCAGGCCTTGAAGATTATAGCGATAATGAACAGCTTGTTGATTGGATTGCAAAGCAATTTCCAAAGCTTGAAAAGGCATTTAAAGAAGCGGATTGCTTATGAATATAAATATTCCAATGAATCCATGCTTCAAGGAAGTTGATAGAAGCCATAAACGGTACATAGTTATGAAAGGCAGCGCAGGTTCAGGGAAGAGCGTTGACACAGCGCAGAATTATATATTAAGGATGATGCAGGATAAGGGGCGCAACCTTGTATGTATTCGTAAGTCGGACATAACCAATAGAGATAGTACTTATGCAGAGCTTACAGGTGCGATTTACCGCATGTTTGGTGATAAGGCTAACAGATATTGGAGTATTAAACAAAGCCCTTTACAGCTTACATGTCTTGCTAATGGTAACCAGATAATATTTAGAGGTGTAAATGATGAAAAGCAACGTGAAAAGCTAAAGTCAATCACATTTCAAAAAGGTAAACTGACAGATGTGTGGATTGAAGAAGCAACGGAAATCACACAAGCTGACTTTGAAATAATAGATGATAGATTGAGAGGTGAGCTTCCACCAGGGCAATTCTATCAGATAAGAATGACCTTCAATCCTGTGAATAAGAATCACTGGATAAAGAAGGTCTTTTTTGATATTCCTGATAGTAATGTACTTACACATCACAGTACATATCTTGGAAACAGGTTTATTGACAATGCCTACAGGCAGCGTATGGAAAGAAGAAAACTTGTTGATCCAGAAGGATATCAGATATATGGTCTTGGAGAATGGGGAGAGATTGGCGGTCTTATTCTTCAAAATTGGGAAGTTGCAGATATATCACAGAATCTGAATGATTATGATGATATTGCAATCGGACAGGATTTTGGTTTTAATCATGCAAATGCAATTCTTCTTCTTGGCATTAAGGATGATAACATATACATTCTGAAAGAAGTGTATGTATTTGAAAAAGAAACAGCCGAGATTATACCATTAGCACAGGAAGCAGGAATTCCGACAAACAAGGATATGTGGTGTGATTCTGCAGAGCCTGACAGAGTTAAAACATGGAAAAATGCAGGATATAGAGCAAAGGGTGTTGATAAAGGTGGTGCCAATGGCTCTGTTAAGGCACAGATAGACTGGTTAAAGGGTGTTGTTCGTAAGGATAAGGTTATCAAGCGAATAATAAGAGTACATCCTTCCTGCGTTAATACCATAAAAGAGCTGCAGCAATGGAAATGGAAGAAAGACGAAAAGACAGGTGAATATCTGGATGAGCCAGTTGCTTTTCAGGATGATGCTATGGCTGCACTAAGATATGGTATTGAAAAATGGCGCAAGAGAAAAAGAATATTGGTTTAAGCAGATGAAAGGGGAATATAAATGTTAACAATTGATGAGATACGACAATTTATACAGGATGATGCCGCTTCTGATAGAAAGATGTTTGCAAGAAAAGGACAGGCTTACTATGAAGCAGACCATGATATTAAGCAGTACAGGCTTTTTTATTACAATTCTGACGGAGAGCTTGTTGAAGATACAACAAGAAGCAATATCAAGATAAGCCATCCATTCTTTACAGAGCTTGTAGACCAATGTACTCAGTATATTCTTTCAGGTGATGAAGGGTTTATTAAATCAGATATTCCAGAGCTGCAGAAAGAATTAGATTCCTACTTCAACGAGAACGAAGATTTTACAGCAGAATTATCAGAAGTGCTGACAGGGTGTCAGACGAAGGGCTTTGATTACATGTATGCATACAAGAACGCAGAAGACAGGTTGTCGTTTATGTGTGCGGATAGCATTAGTGTTGTTGAGGTAAGAGAAAAAGATACAGATGATGGATGTGCTTATGTGATTTACTGGTATGTTGACCGTATCGAAAAATCGTATAAGAAGATAAAAAGAATTCAGGTATGGGATAAAGAAAACACATATTTCTATGTTCAGGATGGAGAAGGAAAGATTGATACAGATAAATCAGAGCCAATCAATCCTAAGCCACATACATTATACAAGAAAGGGAATGATGAAAAGACCTATTATGACGGTTTTGGATTCATTCCTTTTTTCAGGCTTGATAATAACAAGAAACAGTTCAGCTGCCTTAAGACAATTAAGGACCTGATAGATGATTATGATTTACATAGCTGTTCATTGTCAAACAACCTGGTTGATTTTGATACACCAATCCATGTTGTTAAGGGCTTTGAGGGTGATAATCTTGATGAATTGCAGCAGAACATTAAAACCAAGAAAATGATAGGAATGGAAAGCACAGATACAGGCGCAGGGGTTGAGATAAAGACTGTAGATATTCCGTATGAAGCAAGAAAGATAAAGCTTGAGCTTGATGAGAAGAATATATACAGATTTGGATTTGGTCTTAATACGGCAGGCCTTAAGGACACAAGCGCAACAACTAATATTGCAATTAAAGCTGCATATTCTCTGCTGGATCTAAAAGCAAACAAGCTGATAGTAAGGCTTAAGCAGTTTTTAAGAAAGCTGATAAAGCCTGTACTTGCTGAAATCAATGATATTAATAAGACTGATTATCAGATGAAGGACGTGTATTTCAGCTTTGAGCCTGAAGTTATGTCAAATGCACAGGAAAATGCACAGATAGCATTAACAGAAGCACAGACAAGGCAGACAGAAATCAATGTGATAATGACTCTTGCACAGATATTGGATGATGAAACAGTACTCCAGTTGATTTGTGAGCAGTTGGATATTTCTTATGAAGATATAAAGGATAAGCTTCCTAAGAATGAGGAACAGGAAACAATGACAGCACAGAAAGTATTAAGTGGGGTTGTAGTAGATGAACGGCAGACAGAAGGAAATCTTACAAGCACAACTTAATAATGAGAAGCAGGTACTTAAAGAGCTTCAGCAGGTGTTTAAGCAGGCAATAAAGGATTGCAGTGTAAATATATCCAAATTATCCACTAGAACGGATATGGAGAATATACAGGCTATTATATACCAGCAGCAGTATCAGAACGCAATTAGGGCGCAACTTGAAACAGCACTTGCGCAGCTTAAATCAGGAGAATATGCAACTATTTCCGATTACCTTACAAGGTGTTATCAGAACGGCTATGTTGGTGCTATATATGATATTGCAGGACAAGGGATTCCTTTAATTGTTCCAATAGACCAGAATGCAGTTTTAAAGGCATTGCAGATAGACAGTAAGCTTTCTAAGAGCCTTTATGACAGATTAGGTGAAGATGTAAAGAAGCTTAAGACAAGTATAAGGGCAGAAGTGTCAAGAGGTGTATCAAACGGCTCATCTTGGAATGAGATAGGCGAGAAGATAAGCTTGGGAATGAACAGCACTATTGACATGTTTGGATTCAATAAGGCAAAGAATAATTCTATCAGGATTGCAAGGACAGAAGGGCATAGGATTCAGAACCAATCCGCAATGGATGCACAGGAAGCTGCCAAGAAAAAGGGAGCTGATGTGTTGAAGCAGTGGTGTGCAGCCTTAGACGGTAACACAAGACCCGCACATGCACAGGCAGACGGGCAAATCAAGGAGCTTGCTGAATATTTCATTGTTGGCGGTGAAAAGATGAAAGCACCTGGTATTGGTGGTTCTGCTGCCAATGTATGTAATTGCCGTTGTGCTTTGTTACAGAGGGCAAGATGGGCTTTAGATGATAAGGAACTTGACATCCTAAAGGAAAGGGCTGAATACTTTGGCTTGGATAAATCAAAGGATTTTGAGGAATATAAGGCTAAGTATTTGGGAATATCAGAAGAGAATGTTGATTCAAGGCATTTCAAAGAATTAACAGTGGAAGAATTCAAAAAAATGAAGCATAGCATAAGCAAAGAAGAAAGAAGCATTGTTTATGGAAGAAGTCATTTAAGTGGATATATTAATTCAAGTAATGCAAGAAAAATGAATGCAATGTTAAGAAATGGTGAGATACTTCCTGATAATTATCAAGAAATTGCGGATACTTTGCAAGGAATAATTAATACACATACCTTAAATGATGATATAATGGTGACGAGATTTGTTAAAGATGATGCACTTGAAGCAATTACAGGTGTTAAAGTTCCTTCATGTGGTTTAAAGATGGATAAGGAACAATATTGGAATTCAATTGCTGATATACCAAACAATATAAAAGATGGGCACATGTATATTGAAAAAGGGTTTTTAAGTACAAGCGGTGTTGTAACTGAAAACGTAATGCAGGAAAAAGGTATAAGGTTAGATATTAAAGTACCTAAAGGAACAAATTGTTATGTAACTACAAATAATAAAGAGAGTGAAATTATTTTTGGTAGAAATACAAAGTTAAAAATAGTTGGTTCAAAAATTGAAAATAATAGAACATCAAATAGAAAAATTATTCTTGAATGTATTATTGAAGAGTAGGAGGTATTATGGATAAAGAACGAAAAAAGAAAATAGATGATTTATGGATGAATACCGATTATGGGAAATATGTTTTATTAGCTTCATCAGAGAAATATGATGAAGCTAATAAGATATTAGAAAAAATAACGAATGAGTGGCCATTTTCTTATGATGAAGTCGAAAAGGAAATATCAAGGAAGATAGCAGATGAGTTAAAAAATGAAGCGGAATTTGATGATTATATGCGTTTGTTGGATGATGAAAACTATGATTTGGTTGAATTTATGATATCACATGATACATTGGGATATGTATATGATTTTTTAAAAGGCAAATAATGAGTATTCGCATCAATGTGCTTTTTAGTGCAATTAAATATTAGAGTATTAAGACCATGTTTTTATCATGGTCTTTTTTAATGCTAAGAAAGAAGGTGTGTTCAAATGAAAGAAAAAGAAATAAACTTGAAGCAGATTGAGATATTGCAGACAAGACAGGAGACAGAAGGATTGAATGTTGATGAATTAATCAGATTATCAGCACAAATTACAACCTTATTAAGTTTACTTGATAAGTACAATATAGCTGTTGATAAAACGGAAACAGATGCTAATGAGAATTAATATAAAAATATTAAAGATAGGTGGTGAAACAAATGGAATGGTCAGGTGATTATGGTACAAGCAATCAGTATATTGCATATCAGATTGGAATAGAGGAAACAGACTATAGTGTTTCTGATAATACATCTACATTTAGAACTCAGATATTTATTTATAGAATCAATACAGGTTACACCACTTACGGCTCAGGAACAGTCTATTACAGATTAAAAACATCCGTAGGGGATGTTAGTGATTGGTATACCTATAACTTAACAACAGACGATAAAATCACAAGTGATGGAATATACGTTGCAGAAGATACATGGGGTCCAAGAATCCATAATGCAGAAGGAGATTTGGATGTAACACTTGAATGCTATATTGAACATGATACTTTTAGTTCAGATTCAAATGAATTCACAATATCAACAACACATATTCCAAGAGCTTCCCAGCCATCATTGGATACATCAAATGTTGATTTTGGAGATGATATCACAATATACACAAATAGAGCGTCAGATAACTTTACACATCATTTGTATTATTCGTTTAATGGTGGAGATGAGGTTGGAATAACAGAGGGATTTGCTGATAGTTATACATGGACTGTACCAACTGATTTAATGAATAAGATTCCAAACAACACAAGTGCAAGCATTACATTTTATTTGTATACATTTGGTGACAGCCTTATTGGTTGCAAAACAATAACATTTACTGCCACAGTTTCGTCAAGTGTTGCACCAGAGATATCTGCTATAGAATGCAGAGACCCATATGAATATGAAACTGCATATGGTGCTTATGTACAGAATAAATCTAAGGTTAAAGTTACAGTTACAGCGGCAGGTTGTTATTCCAGTACAATAAAAAGTTATAAGATAACTGCCAATGGTGAGAATTATGCTTTTAATGGGGCAACCACAGATGTTCTTACTAAAGCAGGCACAAATACAATTAATGTAACTGTTACTGACAGCAGAGGCAGGACGATAACAAAGACGGTAAATATCAATGTTATTGCCTATTCAACACCCGTTATTGAGGTACTAACAGCTTATAGGTGTACATCCAATGGCACAGCCAATGAAGAAGGGGCATATATAAAGGTTATATTCAATGCTTTAATAACAGCCTTGAACAATAAGAATAGCAAGACATTCACCTTACAATACAAAATACAGAATGCAGCAGGTTATACCACACATACAACCTATACGAGGACCTATACATGGAATTCTAATGTGATTATAGCTGCTGATGTTGATAATGCATATGATATTCAGCTTGTAGCCGTTGATGATTTTGGTACAACCACCAAAGTTATTCAGGTATCAACTGCATTTACACTGATAGATTTTAGAGACACGGGAAGGGGAGTTGCTTTCGGAAAGGTATCAGAAAAGGATGAATTTGAATGTGTTATACCTGCTGAATTTAAAAAAATCAGAACATTTGATGGTGTTGATTTAGATAAGGACAAAGCCAGCAAGACAATAATTCCCACAAAAATCTATTCTTTTGATAAAACATCTTCTGCGTCAACAAGAACTATATTTGATAAAACTATAAATGTCAAAGGTATAGGGTTCATCATTCTAAATGCGGTGATTAGATGTGATAATACTAATGATTATGGCTCAACAGAATTAAATTGCTTGCTTGATAATGAAATGTATTCATCATCATATATGAGAAGGACTGAACCAGACAATATAGAAGATTCTGTTAATGTTACATTTGCATATTACTTTGATACAGAAATGAGTCAATCAATAAGATTTTATGGTGGGTCAACTAAAAATGGAAGTAAAACCTTCAAAATACATGGGATTTATTCAGATAGCTTATCCCTAAGTTAAAAATAAGAGAGGAATAAAATATGACAACAATAAGTGCAATTACGCAAGACCAGAAGTTAATACCAACAGATACACCAACAGTTGCAGCAGGCGACAAGAAAACAGTTCAACTAAGTGTCGATTTTGATTCGGCATGGAATGGACTTACAAAGAGTGCGGTATTCTTTACTTCTACAAATAATAAAACCTATGAAGTTATTATGTTAGGTAATACATGTATTGTACCAATGGAAGTATTGGTTGATAAGTGCCATTTATTCATGGGGGTTAGAGGTATTGACAATTCAGGGGCTGTTAAAACTTCAACACTGATAAAATACAAGATTGAGAGTGGTACACCTGTTGGAAATGCTTCCCCTGTTGAACCAACACCTGATGTGTACCAACAGATATTATCTGCATATGGCATTATGCAGACTAAATCAGATACACTTGAAAATTTAGTGAAAAATATAGCTTTTTCTACTTTAGTAAAAAAAGCAAAAGAATTAGAACCGAACACGGATTTGAATACCATAACTGAGACTGGAATATATTATCTTTCTAATACAGCTACATGGATTAATACCCCAAATTCAAGAGTTACAAATAGTTATCTTTTAGTCTTTGCGCTTAACAATAAACGCTGTACACAAATATTGTTACCTGGAAATGATACAGCTATGTATTTTCGCTCAACTTATATTGATAACACACTTTGGACTAATTGGAAATCTAATAATACAGATATAGAAATAAAAAACTGCTTTTGTAAAAATATTGCGAGTGATGGTACTTTTGAGGGATATGGATATAACTACTGTTATTATAACAAATCTACTAAAACAGGGATTTTATACTTTGCTTCCAGAATTGAAACACCAGATTCTACATTAAATAATTTTTCTGGATATTATGATGTCGAATCAGTTTTAGAAAAAATGGGCATTGATTTTAATACAATACTAGAAAGTAATTATATTCCATATGATTCCGCAGGTGTAGTTCGACAAAAGTTGGTTGGCTATGGAACGACATTATTATATAGTTCCGCAAACAAACATTATGCTTTTGCAAGATACTACACAAAAGATGGGAAGAAAGGAGCGTGGGCAACTACTGAATTTAAGAAAGACGATTATATTACAGGTTCGCTGATGTTTAACTAAAAATTAAATATAAAGATTAATTAAGCACTTTTTATGATGTGCTACAAAGGTTAGATAAAGTAAATTTGCCTTTTGTGGTTGATACATTATAGGGTGCTTTTTTATATGCCCAAAAAGCGTTAAGGCGTAAAAACTGTTCGCAAATATTCCCTTGCTATGGAATATAAACTAGCATACTGCTTCACATAGGTAGAGGCAGGAATGAAAGGAACTATATGACATTAGAAAAGCTGTTAGGAGCAGAACTGTACTCACAGGTTCAGGCGAAAATTGAAGAGGTCAATAGTAAAGAATCAGACAAATTGAAACATGTAAGATATGCAGATTTGTCTGAAGGCAACTATGTTGGAAAAGGCAAGTATGACTCTGATATTGAGAAACTTAATGCTCTTATAAGCAACAAAGATTCAGAGATTGCAAATGCAAATAAGCTTATTGATGATTTAAAGAAAGCATCTAAAGGTAACGAGGATATGCAGGATAAGTTTACACAGTATGAGCAGAAAAACGCACAGCTTCAGGCAGAATTACAGGAGACTAAGATTAAGTCGGCAATCAAGGTTGCACTGTTGTCTGAAAAGGCTGTAGATGTTGACTATCTTACATATAAGCTGAATGAAAAGGTGAAGGAGAAAGGTGAATCATTAGAGCTTGATGAAAACGACAATATCAAGGGATGGAGTGATAAGCTTTCTGGCTTAAAGACACAGTTCCCTACAATGTTTGAGTCTGTTTCTGATAACAATGACGGATATCAGGTATTAAATCCTAATAAGCTTCCGAATGGTGAAACTACAGGAACACTCACGAAGGAAGAATTACTAAAGAAGCCATATGCTGAGAGGGCGAGAATTGCACAGGAAAATCCTGAAGTGTATGCAGCAGCAATGAATTCTTAAAAAGAAAGGTTAAAAAGGTGATTATTATGGCAACAACAAAGTTAAATGATGTTATTAATCCACAGGTCATGGGAGACATGATTGAAGCCAAGATTATAGCACAGGCAAAGATTACACCATATGCAAAGGTTGATGATACCCTTGAAGGTGTACCAGGTGATACAGTAACAGTTCCTTCTTGGGATTATATTGGAGATGCAGACGATTTTGACGTTGAAGCGGCGGCTGATACTGACAAAGAAATTCCAACAACTAATCTTACTGCATCAAGCACAACATTTACTATTAAGTGTGCTGCAAAGGCTGTGTCGGTTCTTCAGACAGCTATTAATTCAGGTAAAGGAAATCCTATCGGACAGGCTGAAACTCAGCTTGCAAAGGCAATTGTAGCCAAAGTTGATAATGATGTAATTGCAGCAGCATATACATCAAAGAAGACATCAGGTGATGGTACTGCACAGATTTCATATGCAGGAATCGTTGATGCTAACACATCATTCCTTGATGAAGAAGATGGCATTGAGAAGGTAATGTTTATTAATCCTGTACAGGAAGCAACACTTCTTAAAGATCCTAATTTCTTATCAGCTGATAAGTTTACAGCAGGTGTTGCCGTAAACGGTGCTATTGGTAAGATTGCCGGAGCTTGGATTAAGAAATCTAAGAAAGTTAGACTTGTTACAGCAGCGGTTGATGCATCATCAGGAACAGCAGTAACAGCTGATAATATAGCTGAACTTCAGGCTAAGGTAGATCCTACTGTTAAATTGGAGATTGGAAACAAGGTAAAGGACCTTGCGGCAGCTAATCAGTATTATGTATGCCCTGTCCTTAAGATGGAACCTGATTCAACAGAAACAGAGTACACAGAAGATGAGCTGGCAGCAATTACAATCTTCTTAAAGAAGAATACACAGGTTGATCATGAGTGGTTTCCTAAGAAGCAGAAGCATGATATTACTGCTACTAAGTATTATGGTGTTGCGCTTACTAATACAGCTAAAGTTGTTCTTGCTAAGTTTAAGAAATAAGGGGGTGTTCCCTTATGTTAATGACTATTGAAGAACTAAGGCAGTTTATTACAACAGATAAGACAGATTTGGTGCTTGATGCGCAGCTTCAGGCACTGGAACTGTTGATTAGAAAATATACCAATAATAACTTCCAGGATAGAAACAGACGATTCAGGTGTAATGTATCATCCACAAGCGGTTTACAGTATGCATCAACCTTATTCAAGGTTGGTGACACTGTACAGATTTCAGAATCTGCCTTTAATGGTGGCTTATATACAATTACAGGCATTGATTTAGAAAACGGCTGTATGGGTCTAAACGGAGCTTTAACGGATGAATCCCATGTGCTTGTTACTAAGATATTCTATCCAAAGGATGTTAAGATGGGTGCTGTGGATATTATCAGATGGAAGCTTAAGAATGAGGATATAAACAGCGGCGACACATCAAAAATGAATATACAATCAGAAACATTAAGCAGACATTCTGTCACATATGCGCAGGATACTTCGGAAACTGATATTGATGGTTCATTTGGTGTTCCGAAGAAGTATGTTTCATTCTTAAATGCTTACAAGAAAGCAAGATTCTAAGGGGGTGCTTGTATGAATAGGATAGGCGGCAATACAACAGCTATAATTCAGATTAATACAGGCACAACTAAAGATGCCACAGGTTCAAGAGTCAAGACTTGGGAGACAGTTGACACTCTTACAGGATTCATTGACCTTCAGACAGGTGATTCACGATATACAAGCTATAATGCTAAGATTCAGGAATCAACGCACATCTTTGTAGCAGATTATAAGGAACTTGACGGCAGAATAAAGGCTGAAAACAGCAGGATTCTTATAGATGGCGCTACATATGATGTAAAGGTTATAGACGACCCTATGAATTTACATAAGCAGCTTGAAATATATCTTGCTTACACAGGAGGACAGTGATATGGCAGATGTTGAATTCATTGACAATACAATGATGGTAAATAGAGCAATCGAAGATGCTGTTGGTGCTTTTTTACTTGAATCATCAGGCGAAATTGCATCAGAAGCAGCTAGAAACACACCTGTTGGTACAGGACAGCTCGCGAATTCATGGAAAGCCAATGTAGATGAATCTAAAGGTGAAGCAACAATTGGAAGTGGTCTTGAAAATGCCATATGGAATGAACTTGGAACTGGTGAATGGGCGGCTAATAAGGATGGAAGAAAGAATCCTTGGTATATTCCAGTAGACGGCTACAATGGGAAAAAGAAGCCTACATTTAACGGTAAGGTTGTTATTGTATATGGAAAAGATGGAAAGGCTTTCTATAAGACTAATGGTAAAAGACCACAGCACACATTGCAGAAAGCTTTCAGTGACAGAAAAACTGCTATTATAAAAAGAGCAGAACAGATATTTAAAGCCAAGCTTGGTGAATGAGGTGTGATATGACAATTGAAGCATTAGGCATAATTGATAGGCTGCTTACGGATGCAGGTATTAATTATGAGTATTATGAATGGACTTCTGACCTTGCTTATCCTTATTGGGTTGGTGAGTATCAGGAGGTAGAGCCGCTTAATGAAGATGGCATGTCTGAAAGCGCGTTCATTATGTCAGGCTTTACAAGGGGTACTGCTTTGGAATTAGAGCAGGACAAAGAAAAAATAAAAAAATTGTTTGATGAGACATCAGGAAAATTGGTCACTACTGACAGCGGTTCAGTGGTGGCTATTTTTTATACAAATGCTCTTCCTGTTAGGAATGAGAATATGGATCTTAAAAGCATGACAGTTAATTTAAAAGTTAAAGAATGGAAGGGAGCAAAACTATGAGAAAATCAGGTATTAACAGCAACACACCTAATGATTTCTTACTTGGAGCAGGTGTTGTATTTAAGAATTTTAAGTATGTGTATTCAAAGGTTGAAGTAACAGGCGGTTCATCAACACAGCCTGAAGGAGTACTTAAGGTTGTTGCAGACGGAACACAGGAATCAGATACAACAATTCAGATCAGTAAGCTAACACCAGGGGTATCGTTTATTGGCATTGATAAGAACTATACAAAGCCTGCTGTTGGAGATTATATAACGGGAGCATGGACAGATGATGAAGATCATGTTCTGGGGGCTACAAATGGCGGTAATAAGCTTTCAATTGTTCCTGAAATCACACCAATTGAGGTTGATGGTGCAACTGTTGAGATTAAGGGCCTTAACCAGAAGACTGGCGAAACTGGAACGCTTGAAGTTAATCTTGCACAGCATACAGTTGAGTCTATCAAGCGCGCAATTGTTGGAAAGGAAGCAGACAGCTTAATTAAAGGATATACACAGATTGAAACTAAGTCATTGATTGAGTTATCAGATTACCTTGATAACATTGCGTTTGTCGGTACAATGACAGATGGTAAAGAAATTATTGCAATCTTAGAAAATGCAATCTGTTCTTCAGGCCTTGAACTTGATAACAAGAATAAGGAAACATCCGTATGCGCTACAACATTCAAGTCTACAGCAGATTTTAAGGGTGGCGTATTTGATAAGTTGCCTATTTACATTTTCTATCCTAATAAAGCAGCTGTTTAAGAGAGGAGATAAAACATGAGTGAAGTAACAACAACAGAAACAGTGAAAACCGAAACAGAGGTTATTGTAGAAAAGCCATATACATTGAGACCTATTGAAGCAGATGATCTTGATTATCTTGCAGGTATTATTGACAAGATTGGTATTGACAAGATTGCAGATTGCTTTGGTAAGAAAGAGATTAACAGGCTTGTTGAAGGAAAAGAGGTCAATAACGATTTAATCAAAGATGTTGGCATAGATGTTATGGTAAAGATTGCTGCAATTGTCGTAAAGAATTACAGGGTTGCTAAGAAGGATATCTATTCGCTTTTAGCATCTGTATCGGGTATGACAGTTGAGGAAGTTGCACATCTTAAGCTGCCTGTGTATGTACAGATGATTATTGACGTATTTAAGCAGGATGGATTCATTGATTCTTTCAGGGCTGCTTCTTCATTACTCGGATAGGCTATGTTGAGTTTATGGGTTTGCTGTACGAAAGGTATGCAAACCCTAATGAGCTTATTAACCGCATGCTTAAGACAGGCAGATTATATGATTTTGTAAAGCATGTTGTTAAACGGAAAAATGAAGAAGCTGAAAAGGAAGAAGATAATAAATTATGGTTAGCTTATCTTTCTAGCAATTCAAGTTTAACCTTTGCAGCATGGAAAAATGAGCTTGTCAATGGCTCACAGGTGGAGCAAAGACCACAGCAATATAATGGCATAAGTAATCTGTCTATGTCAGATGCAGAAGTTAAAACAGCTTATAACAATGCGAAAAGCATACTGAAAAATTTTAAACTCTAACTAATGTAAAGGCACCTATGAAGGTGCTTTTTTTATGCAAAAAAGAGAGGAGGTTTTACATTTGGAAGTATTTAAGCTGCTTGGAACTATAGCATTAACAGGTGTTGAAGAGACAAATAAAGATATAGATAAAACGAAGCAGAACGGCGAGAAGCTTGCTACTCAATTTAATAAGGCGGCAGATGAAGTTGCACAGTTTGGAATCAAGCTTGCTACAACAGTTGCTTCTGCAGCTACAGCAATTGGAACACTTGCTATTAAGTCGGCAGCAGATTTTGAGACAAGCTTTGCAAAGGTTAGCACACTTCTTGATACTAATGCACTTGATGTTGAAGCATATAAAAAGAAGATAATGCAGGTTTCATCTGACATGAATGTTTCTACAGATGAATTATGTGAATCTATTTATCAGGCTATATCTGCAAGTGTAGATCAGGCAGATGCAATTGATTTTGCAACAAAAGCCATGAAGCTTGCTAAGGGTGGTTTCACAGATACAGCAACAGCAGTTGATATCATGACAACAGCAATTAATGCTTACGGAATGAGTGCTGCAGATGCAGAGAGTATATCTGATAAGTTGATAATGACACAGAATAAAGGTAAGACCACTGTTGGAGATTTGGCGGCTGCTATGGGTAGAGTTATTCCTGCCGCCAATACATTTGGTGTATCTTTAGATGAATTGTGCGGATACTATGCGACAATGACAGCCAATGGTATTGCTACAGCAGAAACAACAACGTACCTTAACAGCATGATTAAGGAGTTGGGAACTGGAAGTGATACATTATATACACAGCTTGAAAATGCTACAGAAAGTGTATTAGGCGAGAAAAAGAGCTTTCAGGAGCTTAGGGCAGAAGGCTATACCGTTCTTGATGTTATTGGCATCTTAGGACAATACAGCGAGCAGACAGGCGACAGTATTATTGGTATGTTTAGTTCTTCTGAAGGTGGTATGGCTGCACAGGTACTTGCTAATAACATTGAAGGTGTTACAAGAAACATAGATGCAATGAAGAACAGCGCAGGCGCTACAGAAGAAGCTTATAAGAAAATGGCTTCTACATCTGCTGCGTCATTTAAGAAGATAAAAAATCAGATTGCTAATATGTTTACAGTACTCGGACAGAAGTTAATGCCTACCGTAGATAAGTTACTTAGTAAAGCAGAAAAAAACCTACCCAAGATACAGAAACAGGTAGATAAGCTACAGCCAACGATTGAGAAAGGGCTTAATAAGATAGAACCCGTCCTTGACTGGTTTATTGATACAGCTCTTCCAGGAGCTGTAAAAATACTTGGATTTTGCGTTGATAAATTTGAAGGTCTTACAATAGCAGTTGGATTCACGGTTGCTGCTTTGAAGGGAATGTCTGTTATTACAACAGTATCAACAGCACTTAAAACATCTACAACTGCAATGGAAGCATTTAATGCAGTTATGGCTGCTAATCCTGTTGGTTTAGTTGTTACTGCACTTGGGGCATTAGCAGTTGCAATTGGTGCTGCTGCTGTTGCATCAAAAACAGCTACAGATACAACAGCTGAAAGTGTAAAGAAAACACATGAAGAAACAGAGGCTATTCTTGAAAATAATAAGGCTTTAAGAGATCAGCAAAAAGCTATTGATGAAAAAGCGGAAGCCAGTTTGGTGGAAGTCGCTAACACTGAAAGATTATGGAAAGAATTACAGACTTTGTGTGATGAAGAAGGTAATGTCACGGATGCTAATAAGGCGCGGGCAGAATTTATTCTGAATGAGTTAAATGAAGCTTTAGGTACTGAATATACCATGACAGGCAACCAGATTGATAATTACAATGAGTTAACGGAATCTGTTTATAACACTATTGAATCTAAGAAAGCGGAAATTCTTTTGTCTGCAAAAGAAGAAAAGTATAAAAATGCATTGCTGGATCTGACAGAGCAAGAGGAGATTGCTTATAAGAAGAAAAGAGAACTTATTGAGCAGCAGAATGCTGTAAGTGAAAAAGAACTTGAATATGAGGAAGCAAAGAAGGCTGCTTCAGAAGTCAGTATTGATGCTACATATGCTGAAATGCAGGCAATAGATCAGAAGGTGGAAACGGCAAAAGCTGCATATGATGCAGAAGTTGAAAGATTACAAGATAAGCAGATAGCGTATGACGATACAAAAGATAAGATATTTGAATACTATGACGATATAAGCGCATATGAAAATGCTTCTACTTTGATTTTGCAGGGCAATGTAACAGAAGCCATTGATTATATGGATAAGTTAGGAAGGTCATATAAGTCGGCAGCAGATGTTGCAGGAGAGAGTGCAGAGAAGCAGAAAGAGGCTCTTGAACAGCAGAAGAATGATGCACAGGATTATTATGTACTTCTTAGAAGTTATTATAATTCTGCAACGGAAGAGCAAAAGAAGTCCATTGAAACAAGATTAGAAGATGCCAAGGAATATGCTAAAAAAACGGCAGAAGAATATGCAAAAGTGGGTTCATGTGCTGTATTAAGCTATGAATATGGTGTTGAAAGCAAGCGTGATTCTTTAATGGATAAAATGTCTGATTTATCAAAGCTTGCAGTCAAATCTGCAAAGGATGAATCGGATACATCATCTGTTGGTGAAAATATGGTTGATGGTATCAGCTCAGGTGTTGATAAAAAGTCAGGTTCGTTGTTTACAAAGATACGTTCATTGATAAAGAAGAGTATATTTGCAGCAAAGGATGAAGCAGATATACATTCGCCATCAAAGGCCTTTGCTAAAGAAGTTGGTGCATTTATTCCTCCAGGTATCGGAAACGGTGTTGAAGAAAACGAAGAGGACGCAATAGGACCTGTTGAAAACCTGATTGATAAAATGGTGGTATCAGGAAGCAACTCTGTTAATACAAATAATTACAGACATAATCCTGCACCGACAATCAATGCTTCTTTCAGTACTGCAGCCATTATAGACAAGCTTAATCAGCTTATGGATATGATTGCAAGCAGGGGAAATGACAAAATCTATTTGAATGGAGATGTTCTTGTTGGTGAATTAGCACCTGCAATGGATTCGGCACTTGGAGATATAAGCGCAGCAAGCAGGAGAGGACAATAATATGATTGGTATAACATTTGGTGGTTATCATTCCTATGATGATTTTAATTTAATATTAACAGAAAAAGAGATTGGAAGTGCTACGGTTAAGACCAATTATGTTGATGTTGATGGCGCACATGGAATGATTGATTATACAGAGTATTTTGGTGAACCTAAATATAAAAGCAGGACTTTGTCATTCAGTTTCAATACAATAGTGAATCAATCTGATTTTTTGGAACTGTATTCAAGCATATTGAATACGCTTCATGGAAAAAGAATGAAGATTGTGCTTGATGATGATCCAGAATATTATTATGTAGGAAGGCTGGATGTATCAGCTTTATCTAAAAATAAAAACATTGGTCAGATAAGCATTGAATGTACATGTGAACCGTGGAAGTACAAGGAGCTTCCGACAGTTGTAACACAGGCGGTTAATGGTTCAGTATCTATTACTCTTGTTAATTCAAGGAAAAGGGTAATTCCAACCATTACTACAACAGATTCAATGACAATAACATTTGGCGGCACATCAACAATTGTTAATGCAGGAACTTTTACAATCCCTACATTGGAGCTTGTAGAAGGAAATAATACTGTAACAGTAACAGGAACAGGCAATATCACCTTCACATATCAGGAAGGGGGGTTGTGATGAGAATAACCGCATTTAGTGATGATAAGCGGATATTAGATACATCATTGGAACAGCTTAAGCTTATTAATCCAAAGGTGAGTCAGGAGGATAACAAGGTGGGTTCCTTCACATTTACCATCTATCCTGACCATCCGTATTACAATTTCATAGAAAAAATGAAATCTATCATAACTGTGTATGAAGATGGAATAAAAGAGCCGTTGTTCAGGGGCAGGGTTTATGATGAAAAAACAGGTTTCTATAATGAAAAGCAGGTTTCTTGTGAAGGGGAACTTGCTTTTTTGTTGGACTCTATTCAAAGACCGTATTCCTTTCCTGCTGAAGGGCAAAGTGGAACACCTGCAGAGCTGTTTACACAGTATATTAATAACCACAATGCACAGGTAGATGAAGCAAGGCAGTTTAAGGTCGGCAATATAACTGTAACAGATCCGAATGATTACATAGTAAGGTCTAATAGCGATTATGTAAGTACATGGGATGAGTTAAACGCAAAGCTTATTGACCATCTTGGCGGTCATTTGTGGGTGCGCCATGAAGCAGATGGCACTTACATTGATTACCTTGCGGATTTTGAAGTGCTGAGTAATCAGGTTATAGAGTTTGGAAAGAATCTGCTTGATTTAGAAAAGAACATTAAGGCAGAAAACTTTGCAACAGCTCTTATTCCTCTTGGATATAAGCTTAAAGATGAGCAGGGCAATGAGACTGGTGAGAGATTAACAATCAAGGATGTTAATAACAATGTTGATTTTGTGTATAACGCAGAAGCCGTGGATAAGTATGGTTATATTTTTACAACCAACACTTGGGATGATGTAACACTTCCATCTAATCTTAAGACCAAAGGACAGGCATACATTGACAATATGGCACAGTTTACAGCTTCTATTTCGGTAAATGCTGCCGACCTGAATGGTGCAACCATAGATGGAGAGGTGGCAAATGTAAACAGTTTCAGGATTGGCAGATATGTCAAGGTAAACACAAAGCCACATTCTATTCAGAATCAGAATTTTATTGTAAAGCAGCTCACACGGGAATTGCTTAAACCTGAAAACACTAAGCTTACACTAGGAACAACATATAAGACATTAACGGATAAGCAGTTATCACAGATGGAGCAGCTTAATCAGTATGTTAAAACAGTCAGAAATGAAGTTACGAATATTAAGCTGAATAGTAAAAGCATTGATACAACAGATATAACGTATCAGGCAAGTACGTCTGGTGTAGATGTGCCGACAGGTGAATGGTCCGCGGATATTCCACAAACATTACCAGGGCAGTATTTATGGACCCGAACAATTATAACGTACACAGATAAAACGACATCTACCAGTTATTCTATAAGCAGAATAGGGGAAGATGGACTGGCAGGACAACCAGGACAGCCAGGTAAAGACGGAAAAGGTATCAGCTCAACAACGGTTACATATCAGGCATCTTCAAGCGGAACTGTTATTCCCTCAGGAACATGGCTAACAACAATACCCGTTGTAAGTGCTGGGCAATATCTGTGGACGAGAACAGAAACAATCTATACAGATAATACTTCAAGTGTTGCTTATTGTGTCGGCATGATAGGAGAGCGCGGAAAGGACGCAGCAATCCAAAGCGACACTGAGCCAGCGGATAAAACCTATATGTGGTTAGATACATCTGTAAATCCACCAACTTTAAAGCAGTGGAATGGTACATCATGGGTTGTGGTTAATGATATGTCAAGCACAATAACACAGCTTGAACAAAGATTCGAAGCGGATATAAGTACATCCGAAAAAAGTCTTAAACAGACCATGTCTGAATCATATTACACTAAAGATGCGACAGATAATCTTGTGGGTGCTATAAGTTCCTCTCTGGAACATACAGCAAAAGGATTTGAGATGCAATTTAATAATCTTACTAAGAATATTGATGATATATCTAACAATGCTGATACAAGATTTCGTGAGATTAGCAAGTACATAAGGTTTGTTGATGGCAATATTGTATTGGGAGAAGCAGGCAGTGAACTTACACTGAAAATTGCAAATGACAGAATATCATTTTTTCAGAACAATACAGAAGTTGCATATTTTAGCAATAGAAAGCTGTACATAACAGATGGCGAATATACGAACAGCTTGCAGCTTGGCAAATTTGCTTTTATGCCTAGAACCAATGGCAATCTAACATTCAAAAAAATAATTGATTAAAGCACTTCATAGCTTCCCATAAAAATACCTCCAAAGTAGATTTTGGTTATTTACCTTGTCTACTTCAGAGGTATCATATCAAGCTTTGAGGTGCTTTTTTAATATCAAAATTTAAAGAAAGGGAAGGGCATGAATGAAGCTATTATAACAGCACTTGTTACATTAGTTGTTTGCTTGGTGAATAACTATGTAATGCACAACAAAACAATAGCATTGATTGATTATAAGCTGTCTGAATTAACAAAACGTGTTGATAAGCATAACAATGTTATTGAAAGAACATTTAAGCTTGAAGAAATGACCGCACTTCAGGAAGAAAAAATCAAGGTCGCAAACCATAGAATTGAAGATTTAGAGAAGAAAGGGTAAGTGTGTTAAGCTATGGATTTATCAAACTATGTAACAGTATTACCAATTGTTGTTATCTGCTATTTAGTAGGAATAGGCTGTAAAGCTTGGAGCAAGACTCCTGATAAGCTTATTCCAGTTACTGTTGGTGTTATTGGTGGAATAATTGCAATTCCTGCAATGTATATCATGCCTGATTTCCCTGCAACAGATATTATTACTGCCATCAGCATTGGCATTATGTCAGGTCTTGCTAGTACTGGTGTAAATCAGATTTATAAGCAGATTAAAGATAATTAATACTTAAGTAACACAAAATTGATACTTATTATTTTTAAGGAAGGTGTAACAGCCTTCCTTTTTTGAATCTAAATATTATAAAGAAAGAAGGATTTAATTATGAGAAAAGGAATAGATATAAGTAGCCATCAGGGGGATATTAATTTTGATTATATTAAGGATAATTATGATTTTGTAATTATTCGCTGTGGATATGGAAGTGATTTAAGCGCAGATGATAGCGAGTGCAGCCAGTGTGACACAATGGCTCAGACATATATAAATGAGTGCGAAGCTAGAAATATACCTTATGCACTGTATTTATACCAGTATGCAGCTGATAACGAGCAGTCGAGAAGTGAAGCAGCTCATGTCAGAGAGTGGTATAACAAGAGCAATCCTATAGGAGTATTTCTTGATATAGAGGATGCTGACGGATATAAGGAAAGACATGGCATTGATTATTATAGTACACAGGCTTTGGCTATTACTTGGCTTGACGAACTGGCAGATATTAAGGCTAAAGGAATCTATGCTAGTCATAGCTGGCTTAATACTTATATGAATGTAGATGAGCTTATTGAACATGGTGCACTTATATGGGAAGCTCACTGGAATGATGATGGAGAAATCTGTGATGATAAATTTGCTATGTCTCAGGAATCAAGTGACCATCATCTTGATGATGGAACAAGAGTCGATTACGACATTATGCGAGATGAAGTATATAATCAGCTTGTTGGTGTTTCAGATATAAGTAATGAGGATGAATCAATAGAATCAGATGATCAGACAAGCCAGGAGCTTGACGAAGATGTAATTGATGCAATTTATCGCGGAGAATATGGTAATGGTGATGAGCGTAGAGAGAAACTGGAAGCTGCAGGATACAATTATGCAGACTATCAGGCGGCCATGGAAGCTAAATATTATTCTTCTAAAGATGATACACCAGCAGGAAATGAGGAAGAGCCGGCAGAGGGAACACCGCAGGAGAAAGAAGAGAGTGTGGCAGTTGTAGAATTAGGAGGAAGTTTCTGCCAGATTGCAAGAGATTATCTTGGAGATGAAGGCAGGGCACAGGAATTAGCAGAATATAATAATATGACACTTGATGATATGCTTTATGCAGGCATGGAGTTAAGACTTCCAAACTAATTATTCGCTTATACAATAGTGTATATCATACTGGATTGCACATATAACAGCATTGTGATAACATATATATAAATAGGTAGAAAGACAGTCAAAATGTGTACAATGAAACAGTGTACACATTTTGTACACAATATGGATTAAATAATGTTGATTTAGAATAAATCAGAATAATCTAATATAAATATGTAAAGCCCTTAAACCTGCATAAATGCTGATAAAAACAGCATGATAATAAACACAAATAAATTGTAAAAATTTGATTTCAAAGTTGGGTAATAACCCTATGGTTGGTGCTACTGTAGCTGTAGCTGTTTCTATTGAGGAAGCTGCTAAGAACGGTAAGTTCTAATAAAAAGTAATTGACAAAATATTGGAGAGTAACAGGTGATAAAAACCTGTTGCTCTCTTTTTTAATGCTTGACTTTTAGTGAAAATGTGGATATTCTTTACGGGATATAAAAGAATGAGAGATAATGAAAGGAAGATTATGAATTTTTTAGTTAATAAAATACTTGATGATGGTAGCGTTTCATATGGTCTTACAGGCTCAGGATATGTGGTATTAATAATTGTCTGTGTCTTATTAATGACTATAGGATGTTTTGCAAGAGATAATAATAGTAAACTGAATGTAAAACATATTGCATTTGCAGCAATGGCTATGGCTCTTGCGGTTGCGACTTCCATGATTAAAGTTATTAAACTGCCAATGGGCGGTTCTGTAACACTGTTCAGTATGTTATTCATAGTGCTTATAGGATACTGGTATGGAATAAAGACTGGTCTGACAGCAGCTATTGCATATGGAGTTTTGCAGTTATTACTTGATCCATATATCCTGAATGTTCCTCAGGTGCTTCTTGATTATATATTAGGCTTTGGAGCACTTGGGTTGTCAGGAGTATTTTCTAAATCAAAACACGGTCTAGTGAAGGGATATATTATAGGAGTTATAGGCAGATTTATATGTTCTTTCTTGTCTGGCTGGATATTCTTTGCTGTGTATACACCAGAATTTTTTAATAGTGCGGTACTTTATTCAGTTGTTTACAATGGCTCGTATATCGGACTTGAAGCAGTGGTAACTCTTGTAGTTATATCCCTACCTTCTGTTAATAAAGCACTGGCATATGTTAAAAATAATCTTGTATAGAATAATTGGATAAATAATATAAAAAACTCATGCAGATTGTGGTAAATGTGATTACTTCAATCTGCATGAGCTTTTTATAAGTCGGCGTGACAGGATTTGAACCTGCGGCCTCGTAGTCCCGAACCACGCGCTCTACCAAACTGAGCCACACGCCGATATTTAAATGTGACTTATATATTATAGCGTATTTATGAGGAAGTGCAAGAGAAAGAATAAAATATATTTATATATATTTATACGATAAAAATAACTGCTATATTGACTTTAGAAATGATATATGATATATACTATATAAATAATATTACGCAATGCGATAATAAGGTGGGAATGCTATTGCAAATAGGTTTAAGAGTAGTATATAATAAATATATAAGACAAATGAAATCACTCTATCCTTATATGTGGTATTACCTGCCGTAAGTAAAAAGGGGAAGAGTATGGGGAATTTAAAAGAATATTCAAAAGAAATAAAAGAAACAGCAGCCAATCTTAGAATTATAGATGACGCACTGTTTAGATTGATGGGAGAAAAGCCGGGTGTATGTGAAGAAATATTAAGAACACTTCTTGATATGCCACATTTACAGGTTGTGAAGGTTTCTGTACAGAGTGTGGTTCAGAGCTTTCAAAGAGAAATAACATTAGACGCGTTATGCATGACACAAGATGGAAGATATTGCAATGTTGAGGTGCAGAAGGGAAATTCCAATGATGATATCAGAAGGACAAGATTTCATGCGGCAGCGTTGACAGCAAAATATACACCTAAAGGTGCTGATTTTAAGAATATTCCAGATGTTACAATTGTATATATATCTGAGTATGATGTCTTAAAGAATAATCAGACAGTGACGCATGTAACAAGGTGTATGAAGAATGATGAAAGTTACGTTCCAGTGAAAGATGGAGAAGATATAATATTTGCAAACACTTGTGTTAATGATGGCTCGGACAAATCAGAACTATTGCAGTTAATGCTTAATAAAGAAGCGTTTTATAATGATAAGTTTCCACAAATTAGCAATGCGATAAGCTATTTCAAGGAGACAGAAGGAGGTCAGAGTGAAATGTGCAAGATAGTAGAAGATTATGCTAAAGAATATGCGAAGAATTCAATACAGGAAGCAATAGAAGCGAAGAAACTGGCAGATGAAGCAAAGAAACTTGCTGAAGAAGAAAAACGAAAAGCTGATGAAGCGGAGAGCAGAGCTGGCAAAGCAATTGAAAGAAATTATAGATTAATAGTGAATATCCTATCAGGAAGAACATATGAGGAAGCGGCAGACATGTTAGGGATATCGATAGAAGATGTGAAAGAAGCAGAAGCAGCGATAAAGGCTATTGATAAATAATTAGTGTCTGTAGTTGCAATGATGAGTTATTTCGGACCGGTTGTTGCACTTGATAATCTTGTAAGTACATTGCAGAACGCATTTGCAGCAGGAAACAGAGTGTTGGATATTCTTGATGAACGCCGGTAACTAAGGATATCACAGGTTGTGAGGAAGTTGAATTTAATTGTGCAGCTACTGAAAATGTTACATTCTCATATGGTGAGGAAACTATAATTTCTGATGTATCAATTCCGGTTCTAAAAGGAAGCATTATTGGAATTTCAGGAATAAGCGGAAGCGGTAAATCAACAATTGCAAAGCTTGACGCAACAGATGAGAAGATAATTGAGGCGTGCAAAAAGGCTTCAGTACCGATTTCATATCAAAGCTTCCTGATGGATACGACACTAATGTCGGTGAACTGGGAGATATGTTATCAGGCGGAGAGAAGCAGAGAATCAGGCTTGCTAAAGCATTTTACATGACGCGCCATTCGTGCTTCTTGATGAGCCGACAAGTAATAAAGTCGAGACAGAATAAACTTGCAAAATGTATCTTAAAAGGGCAAAATATACTCGTATTATTTCAATGATTAAAGGTAAGAAAGAAGGATAGATATGGGACACGAACTTACTAAGAATGATATCAA
>OGEE01000585.1_pt1 | contig 24800 bp, 24 predicted proteins | sample 1570571 | NCBI WGS metagenome assembly OGEE01 (sample SAMEA2582169, study PRJEB24529) | metagenome | biome: Human gut stool | place: China | collected 2011
TACCAATCCGGCATGTATGATTCGTACATGAATGAGTGGACAATTCGTCAATATGAGTGGTACCGCGATAATAAGATTTTATTACCGTCTCAAGCAACAGCTTGAGACGGTTTTTGTTTACTTGCAAACAAAACCGCAATACATGATTCTTATAACTTTCAAAACGGATTTCTTTCAAAAAACATTCTTAAAATTTGGAGGAAAAAATGATGAAGAGAAAAATGATGGCAGCAGTATTGACAATGGCAATGGCAGCAACAATGATCGGTGGATGTGGAAACAGCACAGACACATCCAATGCAGGAAACAGCACGAACACAACAGAGAACAGTGCAGACGCAACCGACACTGCACAGAATACTGCAGACAAAACCGTGTACAAAGTTGGAATCGTACAGTATGTAGATGATGCATCCTTAAACCAGATTGAGAAAGCAATTGAAGCAGAGCTGGATGCAAAAGGAGCAGAACTTGGTGTGACATTTGATTATGCAGATTACACCTATAATGGTCAGGCAGATTCCTCTACCCTGAACCAGATCGCAGCAGATCTTGTGGCAGAGGGCGTCGATGTGATCATTCCGATCGCAACGCCGGCAGCAATGATCATGCAGAACGCAACGGAAGATAATCAGATCCCGGTTGTATTTTCCGCAGTATCAGATCCGGTCGGAGCAGGACTTGTAGCAAGTGCAGATGCTCCGGGTGCCAATATTACAGGAACATCCGATGCAATTGATGTGGCACAGATCATGGATTTCATTTTGGCAGCGGATCCGGATGCTGCAAAAATCGGATTTCTGTATGATAAGAGCCAGGATTCTTCCACAAGTGCTATTCAGGCGGCAAAAGATTACTGCGATGAACATGGGATTTCCTATGTAGAAAAAACAGGTACAACAACCGGTGAGATCCAGGCAGCAGCAGATTCCCTGGTGGCAGAAAAAGTAGACGCTATTTTTACACCACAGGACAACACTGTTATGACAGCAGAACTTGCGATTTTTGAAAAATTTGCAGACGCAGGTATCCCTCACTACACAAGTGCAGATTCCTTTGCTTTAAACGGAGCATTCTTAGGATACGGCGTCAACTATGAGACACTCGGAACAAAGACAGCAGACATGGTAGTTGACATTCTTGCAAACGGCGCAGATCCAGCAGCAACCGCAGTAGAAACATTAGACAGTGGTATCGTAACCGTAAATACAGAGATTGCAGAAAAAGTCGGAATCGATTATTCTATCTTTAAAGATATGTGTTCCGAATTGATCGAGACAGTAACAGCAGAGGAGTTTAATTAAGGTATGGGTTCCATTATTACATTATCAATTGTACAGAGTGCATTAGAACTTGGTTTTATCTATGCACTGGTCGCACTGGCATTATTTATATCCTTCAGTATTTTAAACATTGCGGATCTTTCGACCGATGGATGTTTTACATTGGGATGTGCCGTCTGTGCATCGGTGACACTTGCAGGTCATCCGATATTAGGATTATTTGCAGCGATGGCAGCAGGTGTCTGCTCCGGTTTTGTGACCGCTTTCTTACAGACAAAAATGGGGATTCAGTCCATTTTGGCGGGAATCATCGTAAATACCGGATTGTATACAATTAATATTGCAGTAATGGGATTCGCTTCCAACATGAACTTATTCAACTGTGAATCCGTTTTTACCTGGGCAAAAACAGCGATCGGTGGAACATGGTATAAACTGATCGTGGCTGCACTGATCGTTATCATTGTAGGAGTGCTGATCTCTTTCTTTTTAAATACAAGGCTTGGACTTTCCATCCGCGCAACCGGAGATAATCCGGATATGGTAAGAGCCTCCAGCATTAATACAAGTGCCATGATCACGATCGGACTTTGTGTTGCAAATGCCCTGACCGGTCTTTCCGGCGGTCTGCTTGCACAGTATCAGAAATCCTGTGATATCAATCTTGGAACCGGAATGGTAACGATCGCACTCGCCAGCCTGATCATTGGGGAATCTATCATTGGAAAAGGCGGTATGTTACAGCGTGTGACCGGCGTTATTTTAGGAAGCTGCCTGTATCGTTTTATCGTGGCAGTTGCCCTGAGATTAAATGTACCGGCAGAGTGTTTAAAACTTGTTTCTGCAATCATTGTAGCCGTGGCAATTGCATTCCCATATCTGAAAAAGCAGATGAATTTTTACCGGCAGAAGCGTGCCGCAAAGGCTCAGAACCAGATATACGTTCAGGAGATTATGAAAAATGACAGTGAAGGAGGAGAAAGATAATGGCAGAGAAGAACGCAATGCTTGTGATGCGCGATGTCAGCAAAACTTTTAATCCGGGAACTGTCAATGAAAAATGTGCATTAAAAAATCTGAATCTTACATTGAAGCAGGGAGAGTTTGCAACGATCGTAGGAAGCAACGGAGCCGGAAAATCAACGCTGTTTAATGCGATAACAGGAGTCTTTTTTGCAGACAAAGGACTGATCATGCTGGATGGTGAGGACATTACCTATCAGAAAGAGCATGTCCGCAGTAAAGTGATCGGTCATTTGTTTCAGGATCAATTGAAGGGAACCGCACCACATATGACGATCGAGGAGAATATGGCGCTTGCCTACCTGCGCACGACTACTTCAAAGAATGCCTATTTCAGCCGGATCAAGGCATCGGACAAGAAAAAATTCAGAGAGCAGCTCGCACTGCTTGACATGGGGTTAGAAGACCGTATGAAGCAGCCGGTCGGACTTTTGTCCGGTGGACAGCGTCAGGCACTCACACTTTTGATGGCAACGATGGTGACTCCTAAGATTTTGCTGCTGGATGAACACACCGCAGCTTTAGACCCTGCCACCGCAGAGAAAGTACTGAACCTCACAAAAAAGATAGTGTCAGAGCAGAACATCACCTGCCTTATGGTCACGCACAACATGCATCAGGCGCTTGAACTTGGGAACCGTACCCTCATGATGGATTCGGGAAATATTGTGCTGGATGTTTCCGGGGAAGAACGGGAAAAGATGTCAGTGGATGATCTGTTAGAGCAGTTTGCAGTCCGTGCCGGAAAGGCATTGGATAATGACAGAATTCTGTTTTCTAAAGTGGAAGCATAATAATATTGTATAGATGGAAACAAAAAAGAATGGATTCCATAAATAATCATTATAGCAAAATACTGTAAAACCGAGGAAAAGCCGTTGAAATCTAACGGCTTTTCCTTTATTATATAAAGTAATGCTAAAAAAATGTATATTTTCATAGGAGACTCGTGATTAAGAAAAACGATTACAGAGATGAAAAAGGCAGTGAGTATATACAAGGAGGAAAAACATGTATCCAATCGTTAGAAGAGAAAAACTGGCAGACAAGATCTATCTTATGGATGTCAAGGCTCCTCGTGTTGCGCAGTATTGCGAACCGGGACAGTTTGTTATTGTAAAAATTGATGAGGAGGGTGAACGTATTCCACTTACCATCTGTGATTACAACAGAGAAGAGGGAACAATCACAATCGTATTCCAGACCGTAGGAGCTTCCACAGAGCGTATGGTAAGCTTACAGGAAGGGGATGCTTTTGAAGATTTTGTTGGACCTCTGGGATGTCCATCTGATCTGATTCATGAAGATATTGAAGAATTAAAGAAAAAGAAAATTTTATTTGTTGCAGGTGGTGTTGGTACAGCTCCGGTTTATCCTCAGGTAAAATGGCTGCATGAGCACGGCGTTGACTGTGATGTTATCATGGGTTCCCGTAACAAAGATTTACTGATCTTAGAGGATGAGATGAAAAAAGTTGCCACAAACCTTTATGTGACAACGGATGATGGCTCGTACGGTTTCAAGGGAACCGGTACTGCACAGCTGCAGGAACTCTGGGATAATGGTAACCGTTATGACCACTGTGTGGCAATCGGACCAATGATCATGATGAAATTTGTCTGCAAATTGACAAAAGAATTAGGAATTCCAACGGTTGTTTCCATGAATCCGATCATGGTAGACGGAACCGGAATGTGTGGTGCATGTCGTCTGGTTGTCGGCGATGAAGTGAAATTTGCATGTGTAGACGGACCGGAGTTCAACGGACATCTGGTTGATTTTGATCAGGCGATGAGAAGACAGGCTCAGTACAAGACCGAAGAGGGAAGAGCAATGTTGAAATTACAGGAAGGTGCAACACATCACGGCGGATGTGGCAATTGTAACAGTTAAAAATCAGAAATTTGTCAGATCAGAGAGAATGCTGTCTGGTCAGTTACATAGAATCAGGAGGAAAAAATGGACGTATTAACTAGAGTTCCGGTTCGTGAGCAGGAGCCAGCCGTTCGTGCAGCGAACTTTGAAGAAGTATGTTTGGGATATAACGAAGAAGAGGCAATGGCAGAAGCTGCCCGCTGCTTAAATTGTAAAAATGCACAGTGTATGAAAGGATGTCCGGTATCCATCAATATTCCGGGATTTATCGCAGAAGTCAAAGAAGGTAATTTTGAGGCTGCTTACCATGTGATCAGCGAGTCTTCCGCACTTCCGGCAGTCTGTGGCCGTGTATGTCCACAGGAGACACAGTGCGAGGGAAAATGTATCCGTGGAATCAAAGGAGAGCCTGTAGCGATTGGTAAATTAGAGCGTTTTGTTGCGGACTGGGCAAGAGAACATGGTATTAAACCGAAAAAGGCAGAAAAGTTAAATGGACATAAAGTAGCAGTGATCGGCTCAGGCCCGGCAGGTCTTACCTGTGCAGGAGATCTTGCAAAGCTTGGTTATGATGTGACGATTTTCGAAGCATTGCATCAGGCAGGCGGTGTGTTAGTTTACGGTATCCCTGAATTCCGTCTTCCAAAGCAGAAAGTGGTTGCCGCTGAAGTGGAAAACGTGAAAGCATTGGGGGTTAAGATCGAGACCAACGTTGTCATCGGTAAATCCGTAACAATTGATGAGTTGATGGACAACGAGGGCTTTGAGGCAGTATTCATTGGATCCGGTGCAGGACTCCCAAGATTTATGGGTATTCCGGGCGAACAGGCAATGGGTGTATTCTCAGCCAATGAGTTCTTAACAAGAAATAACCTTATGAAAGCGTTCTTAGACAATTACGATACGCCGATCAAAGCTGGTAAGAAAGTTATTGTAGTCGGCGGTGGTAACGTGGCAATGGACGCTGCAAGAACAGCAAGAAGATTGGGCGCAGAGGTACATATCGTATATCGTCGTGGTGAGGAAGAACTTCCGGCACGTAAAGAGGAAGTACACCACGCAAAAGAGGAGGGTATCATCTTTGATCTTCTCCAGAATCCAACCGAATTATTAGTGGATGAAAACGGTTGTGTAAAGGGTGCAAAAGTGATCAAAATGGAACTTGGCGAACCGGATGCTTCCGGAAGAAGAAGTCCGGTTGAGATTCCGGGCTCTGAATATGAGATCGAGGCAGATACTGTGATCATGTCACTTGGTACTTCTCCAAACCCTCTGATCTCATCCACTACAAAAGGTCTTGATATCAACCGCAGAAAATGCATTATTGCGGAAGAAGAGACTGGTGCAACTTCCAAAGAAGGTGTTTATGCCGGTGGTGACGCTGTGACAGGTGCAGCAACTGTTATCCTTGCGATGGGTGCCGGTAAAGCAGCAGCTAAGGGTATTCACGAATATCTCAGCAACAAATAAAAACAGACAGGACAGGGCAGGTGCTGAATGGGTCATACATTTGGCACCTGTTTTTTTCTGTAAGTATTCCAAAGAAACCCCAAAGTTTTATTAATTTTTTATGAAGAGGGTAGCAAAATTACAGGGTTTATGTATATAATATAACACGCTACGCAGGAAAGAAATACGAGAGAGGTTACCGATAGATGAAGGAGCAGAATCAGCGCCAGATACAGAATCAGACAGAATTAGACGAAAGAAGACTGAGACAGAAAAAGCTTGTACGGAAAAGAAAAATCGTTTTGAGTGTAATGCTTTTGACATCTTTTTTACTGGGATGTGTCTGTGGAAGATATTTTCCTGAGATCGAACTTGGAAAAACAGAAGAAGTGCTGGCATCAGCGCAGGATAACTCCGATGAAGAGAAAAAAGAAAATCAAATTACAAATGACGTGGATAATGGAACAACAGCAGATGGAACGGAAAAAGTGGAACAGTCTGCTACGGAAACTGTCGAAGAACCGGCAGACAGCGAAGAAACGAATGATCCGTTTGCGGAGATTCCACAGGTTGTGTTATCAAAACCGGTAGATTATTCCTTAAATCAGGCAATCAGACAGTTAGAACAGATGGAAGCGTCAGATGAACGCTACGCACAGATCGTGGAAAATGCAGAGAAATATCCGGAAAAATTACTGATCAATCTGGCAAATAATCCGGAAATGATCGCATTTGTAGCTGATTATAAAGGGAACACAAGGGATTATGATAAAGCAGAACTGACAGAGAAAGAGTTACAGGAAGAATATCCGCTCTTTTTACAGTGGGATAAACGCTGGGGCTGCCTTGCATATGGGGATGACAGCAATGTTGCGATCAGCGGATGCGGTCCGACAACACTGGCGATGGCAGTAGTTGCGCTGACTGGAAACGAGGAGGCAACTCCGGCTGCAATCGCAAAATTTGCCATGCAGGAAGGGTTTTATATGTCCGGCACAGGAACGATGTGGTCGCTTATGACAGAGGGGGCGGCAGCTTACGGTGTCCGCTCCGAGCAGATCAATATCAGCCAGACTGAGATCAAGCAGCACTTAGATCAGGGAGATATCGTGATCTGCTCTGTGCGGCAGGGAGATTTCACTACAGGGGGACATTTTATCCTGCTCTATGATTATGATGATGAGGGATTTTCCATTAACGATCCATTTTCTTTATACCGCAGTGGCCAGAAATGGGACTATGGAAAAATCAGAAGCCAGATCAAAGCTGTCTGGGCACTAAAAGCAAAATAAAGAACAGTTAGCGATTGTTCAAATAGTTTAACAAAAAACAGGGCATACTAAAGCATCATAAAGTGAGATGGAGAGATGCAGAATGTGCCAGAATATGAGTGGACTGTCCACTGCTGAAGTGGAATTTCGGAAAAAAGCAGGGTTGTCGAATGAAAGCGTAGATTCTTCCACAAAGACAGTGGCACAGATTATCCGCTCAAATGTTGTAACTTATTATAATCTTATTTTTTTGATCATTACGATTCTTCTGATCGTGGTGGGGTCCTTTCGGGATCTTACTTTTTTACCTATAATTATTGCAAATATGTTGATCGGAATCATCCAGGAGCTGCGTTCCAAAAAAATCCTGGATGATCTTACAATATTAAACACACCGAAAATTACGGTCCGGCGGGATGGAAGTGAGCAGGAGGTTTTGGCGGATGAACTGGTGCAGGATGATGTGATAACGCTTTCGGCGGGTGGACAGATCCCGGCGGACGCACTGGTGTTATCCGGCAATATCACGGTCAATGAGGCTTTGATCACAGGGGAGGCCGATGAGATTATAAAAAAAGAGGGAGATCCGCTTTTCTCGGGGAGTTTTGTGATATCGGGAGAGTGCCTGGCAAAACTCGAAAAAGTGGGAAAAGATTCTTATATTTCAGGACTGATGTTACAGGCAACACAGACAAAAGAGGGCGAGCAGTCGGAGATGATCCGGGCGTTGAACCGCCTTGTGCAGACCGTGGGCGTGATCATCTTGCCGATCGGGGCGATCCTGTTTTTACAGCAATACTTTTTTTCCGGGGCAACGATGAAAGATAGTGTGACGGGCATGGTGGCGGCTATTCTCGGAATGATCCCGGAAGGCCTGTACCTTCTTGCAAGTGTGGCGATGGTGGTGTCGGTGATGAGGCTTGGAAAACAAAAGGTACTGATCCATGACATGAAATGTATCGAGACACTGGCGCGGGTAAATGTACTGTGCGTGGATAAGACCGGAACCATTACCGTGCCGGAAATGGAAGTGGCACAGTTTATCCTTGCAAAAGACCAGAACCTTGCAGCGAAAGAACAGGAAGCAGACCAGCAATCGGAAGACAAAAATAAAATTGCAAAGCTGCTCTCTGACTGTGTGCGTGCCCTGCCGTGCGACAATGCAACGATGGAGGCATTGCAGCAGTATTTTACGGAGCCGATGGAAAACAGTGCAGAAAAAATCGTCCCGTTTTCGTCTGCCACAAAATACAGCGGAGTGGTTCTGGCAGGAAAAGCTTATGTGGTCGGCGCACCGGAATTTGTGCTGCGGCAGGATTATGCGGCTGTTCAGGAAACAATCGAAGTATTTTTGGAAAAGGGATATCGTGTGCTTGTATTTGCAGAGTATGAGGGGAATCTGGATGGAAAAGAACTGACAGAAAATGCAACTCCCATTGCATTTATCCTGCTCAACAATGCAATTCGTGAGGGGGCAATGGATACATTCCGTTACTTTTCCAAGCGGGGAGTGGAAGTGAAAGTGATCTCCGGGGACAATCCGGTCACGGTGTCGGAGATCGCAAAAAAAGCGGGAATCCGTCACGCAGAAAAACAGGTGGATGCAGCAACGTTGAAAACAGCGGAGGCAGTGCGGAAGGCAGCAAAAAAATACACGGTGTTCGGCAGGGTGACACCGGAGCAGAAACGTCTTCTGGTGCAGGCATTAAAAGAGCAGGGAAAGACCGTGGCAATGACCGGAGACGGCGTGAACGATATTCTTGCGTTAAAAGATGCAGACTGCAGCATTGCGATGGCATCAGGCAGTGAGGCGGCTTCGCATGTGGCACAGCTTGTGCTGCTCGATAACGATTTCAATAAAATGCCGGCGGTTGTCATGGAAGGGCGGCGGGTGGTGAACAACATCGGGCGCACTGCCAGCCTTTATCTGGTCAAGAACATTTTCTCCATGCTCTTAGCCGTATTTTCCATGCTGTTTCTGATCGATTATCCGCTGGAGCCATCGCAGGTGTCGCTCATCAGTGTTTTTACGATCGGGATTCCGTCATTTTTTCTGGCGCTGGAGCAGAACCGGAATCAGATCCATGGGCATTTTCTTACCAATGTCCTGATCCAGGCGCTTCCGGCTGGGATTACAGATTTTATCGTGGTGAGCGGTCTGGTGATTTTTTGCAGGGAGTTCGGAGTGGAAAAAGAGTGCGTTTCCACGTCGTGCACGATCCTGATCGCAGTTGTCGGCTTCATGATCCTTTATCATATAGCAAAACCGATGACAACACCGCATGCGATCCTGATCGCAGCGATGGTCATCGGCTGGTTATTTTGTATGCTGTTTTTCAGTGAACTGTTTGCGATCACGGCGGTCACAGGAAAATGTGCAATGCTCATGATCGTGTTCACAGCCATCACGGAGCCGGTGTTCCGGTATCTGATACAGCTTGTGGAGACTGTTCAGAAGTGGGGTGGAAAACTAAAATTTTAGTCCGATGAACCGGAATGTTTTTTCCGGCTCTGTTTTTCCCAGATAAAATACGTTACGATCAGAAGGATTCCGGTGAACAGCCATGTGATCGGGCTTGCCAGACGGACTGCCCAGTAACCGAACGGATTTAAGGTGACGGCGATCACGATAATACGGCACACCATTTCCACAACACCGCTCAACATTGGAACAAGTCCGCGGTTTAAGCCCTGCAGGGCGTTCCGGTAAAGGAAAATCCATGCGAGCGGCAGCATGAAGAAACTGATGGTGTTCAGATACTGCATGGCATAGTCGAAAATTTCTTCAGAAGGATTGCTCACAAACCAGCTCACAATAAAACGTCCGCCGAATACGCAGATGGCAGAGGCAGCAAGCGAGATAAAAATGCAGATGAAAAATCCTTTGCGCATTCCCTCGTAGATACGTTTGTATTTTCCTGCGCCGAGGTTCTGACCGCAGTAGGTGGCAATCGCAGTGCCGAGTGTCGGCATGGTCTGGGTGGAGAGGTTTTCCACTTTGGAGGCGGCAGTGAAGGCAGCCACAACACTGGAACCGAAAATATTGACTGCACCCTGCAGGATCATGGTTCCGATAGCGGTGATGGAATAGTTGAGCGCCATCGGAATACCGATGGAAAGCATATTGAACACACCGTATCCGTCGAGATAGTAATCTTCCCGGCTGGTTTTTAAAATGTCGAATTTGCGGAACATATAAATAAAGCAAAGCAGTGCGGAGACACCCTGCGCAATGATCGTTGCATAGGCAGCGCCTGCGGTTCCAAGTTTTACGACGACGATCAAAAACAGGTCGAGCACAATATTTAAAAAGGAAGAGAGAATCAGGAAATACAGCGGTGTTTTGCTGTCGCCGATCCCTCTTAAAATACCGGCGGCAACGTTGTAGGACATCGTGAGCAGGATACCTGCGAAAATGACTTTGATATAAGAGTCTGCGAGTCCTAAGATATTGTCCGGTGTTTTCATTAAAATAAGAAACTGTCTGGAAGCTGCCACCGTAGGGATAGTCAGAAGTAACGATACAATGGCAGTCAGTATCAGGGAGAGTGCGACATAATGCTTTAACAGCTTGAAATCTTTTGCACCGAAGGCGTGGGAGACCATAACGCCAAATCCCTGCGCAATACCATTTGCAAATCCTAATACAAGGAACATCAGACATCCGGTAGAGCCTACCGCAGCCAGAGCATCCTCACCAAGATACTGCCCGACAATGATCGTATCCACCATGTTATAAAACTGCTGAAAAATATTTCCCAGTAAAACCGGAACGGAAAAAAGTAAGATCATTCTGAGCGGGCTTCCCATTGTCATGTCTTTTGTCATAATCTGTACTCCTTGATTTATAAAATAGTTAAAAATCTGTCCGTGTTTTTTAGCCTCAACACGCATATTCTTTACGTTTCAGCAACTTAGTATAAGGCATGGACCGCAAAAAGACAATGTTTATTTTTGCGAAAAAATATAAATTTTTTGTTTTCGCAAAAGAAAAGATTTTTTCGTGGGAAACTGTTATAATAAGAAAGCAATTATTTGCAAGTCACAGTAAAATCACGGAGTAAAATAATGCAGACAAACCTCGAATACTACAAAATTTTTTATTATGTATCCAAATACAACAGTATCTCCCTCGCAGCAGAGGCACTTTCCATCTCACAGCCGGCAGTCAGCCAGGCAGTCAAGCATTTAGAAAGTGATCTTTCCTGTGCTCTCTTTGTGCGGACATCCAAAGGCGTGCGCTTGACAAAAGAAGGCGGACTGCTTGCAGAATATGTGAGAAAAGGATATGAGACAATCCTTACCGGGGAGAAAAAACTCTCAGAGATGTTAAACTTAGATGCCGGAGAAATCTGTGTGGGGGCTAGTGACATGACATTGCAGTTTTATCTGCTTCCTTATTTAGAAGCGTTCCATGATGCATTTCCACAGATCAAAGTGACTGTGACGAATGCCCCGACACCGGAGACGTTGAAACATTTGCAGGACGGAAAAATTGATTTTGGAATTATCAGTACCCCGGTGAACAATAAATATGATTTTAAAATGACACCTGTCCGCAAAATTCAGGATGTCTTTGTGGCGGGAAAAAAGTTTGAGTATTTAAAAGGCGGAAAATTAAGCTATAAAGAGCTTGAAAATCTTCCGGTCATGTGCTTAGAGGGCAGTACTTCCACAAGAAAATATGTGGAAGATTATCTGGCAGAACGCGGCACATTTGTCCGGCCGGAATTTGAACTTGCGACGAGCGATATGCTCATCCAGTTTGCAGTGCGCAACCTCGGTGTTGCCAGTGTCGTGTCGGATTTCGCAGAAAAATACATTGAAAATGGGGAATTATTCGTATTGAAATTTGACAGGGCGATACCGGAACGCGAGTTTTGCATTGTCTCAAACGAGCGTGCGCCGATGTCGGCAGCGGCAGAAAAATTATATGATTTTCTGCCTGTTCCGTAGTGAAAAAATGTCAGAAAAAGTTCATCAATTCTTCATCAATCTTAATAGAATATCAACGGGATTACGGGCAGTAATATGATAAATTTATATGCAGGATCAGGATATTTAGGGGGAAACGTCAATGATGCGTTTATTATCAATCGGGATAGATTGTATCTCGTCTGTTATTTTTGTGATTCCTGCTTTGGCTATTTTGCAGTGTACAATCTACAGGAAATGGGAATTTAAACCATTTTGTGTAAAACTGATATTTGCATTTTATGCGATTGCTTTGTTTTCAGTTGTGGGTGTTCCTGCGGTTGTGACATTTCAGATAGATTTTGGTCTGAATCTGATACCGTTTATAGACATTGTAAACAGTCCGTTTGCATATATGAAAAATACGATTTTGAATATCATTTTATTTATACCGATGGGATTTTTTGTACCTGCGGTCTGGAAGAATTACCGGTCTTTCAAAACCATGTTTTTCATGGGACTCGCGGTATCACTGGGGATTGAACTATTACAGATATTTACATTCAGGCTTACGGATATTGATGATCTGATCACCAATACGGCAGGAACTGTGCTGGGATATGAAATAAGCAGAAGATTTTCTTTTCCGTTCTCTTTAAAATCAGTGGATTCGAAAGGAATTTTGGTACGATATGAACCTGTCCTGATTCTGGCAGTTACGCTTTTGGTTTCAATGTTTCTGAAACCAATCGTGTCTGATAGCATATGGAATATCATGATATAATGAGCGCAAGTGAGAAGAATGCATTTATGCATTCGGCGAACGGCGAATGTCGATCATGAAGCTTTGCTTCATGATATAATAAACAATTATATCAAATATAATGAATATTAATTTTACTTATGACATATATTCGTGTATAATCATAAAGTAAAAACAGGAAAGTGTGATGGTTTTTACAGACCATCACTTTTTTTATGCAGGAGGAAAATCAAATGGTTACAGCAGTAGTAGGCGCTAACTGGGGCGACGAGGGAAAAGGAAAAATCACAGATATGCTTGCAGATGAAGCGGACATCGTTATCCGTTTTCAGGGTGGAGCAAATGCAGGTCACACCATCGTAAACAACTATGGTAAATTTGCATTACATACATTGCCATCCGGTGTATTCCACAGCCACATCACCAACATTATCGGAAATGGTGTTGCACTGGATATCCCGAAGGTAATAAGTGAGATCAAATCGATCACAGACCGCAATGTGCCTGCACCAAAAATCATGATTTCAGATAGAGCACAGATCGTTATGCCATACCACGTTCTTTTCGATCAGTATGAGGAGGAGCGTCTTGGAAAGAATTCTTTCGGTTCTACCAAGTCTGGTATCGCACCATTTTATTCAGACAAATATGCAAAGATCGGTTTCCAGGTAAGTGAGTTATTCGACGAGGAATTATTACAGGCAAAAGTAAAACGTACCTGCGAGACAAAGAACATTATGCTTGAGCATATGTATCACAAACCATTATTAAAAGAAGAGGAATTATTAGCTACTTTACATGAGTACAGAGACATGGTAGCTCCATATGTCGGAGATGTTTCTTTATTCTTGGACAAAGCAATCAAGGAAGGCAAGAAGATCTTATTAGAAGGTCAGCTTGGTACCTTAAAAGATCCGGATCACGGAATTTATCCAATGGTAACATCTTCCTCTACTTTAGCAGCATACGGTGCGATCGGAGCAGGCATCCCACCATATGAGATCAAGAAGATCGTAACAGTAAGTAAAGCCTACTCTTCCGCAGTAGGAGCAGGAGCATTCGTTAGCGAGATCTTTGGAGACGAGGCAGACGAACTGAGAAGACGAGGCGGAGACGGCGGTGAATTCGGAGCAACAACCGGACGTCCAAGAAGAATGGGATGGTATGACTGTGTTGCAAGTAAGTATGGATGCCGTCTGCAGGGAACAACGGATGTAGCGCTTACCGTACTTGATGTATTAGGATACTTAGATGAGATCCCGGTATGTGTTGGATACGATATCGATGGAGAAGTAACCACAGACTTCCCTGTAACTGCAAAATTAGAGAAGGCAAAACCGGTATTAAAGAAGCTTCCGGGATGGAAATGTGATATCCGTGGAATTAAGAAATACGAGGATCTTCCGGAAAACTGCAGAAATTACATTGAGTTTGTTGAGGAACAGATCGGATACCCGATCACAATGGTTTCCAACGGACCAGGCAGAGAAGATATCATTTACCGCAATAAATAAAAAGACTGAGGCAGGCGTGCAGTGCACCCTGCCTTTTGTGACAAAACATGGAGGATTGTATGGTAAAGAATATAATTTTAGATGTCGGGAAAGTTCTTGTGGCGTGGGAGCCGGAAGACGCAATGAAAAAACTTGGATTTGATGATAAGACAGTGAAAGTGGTAGCGGATGCTACGGTCAATACTCCGGTCTGGCTTGAGACAGACCGTGGCGTCTGGTCAGATGAACAGATCCTACAGGCATTTTATGAGAAGGCACCGGAATATAAAAAAGAGATCAATCTGTTCTGGAATCATCTGGAACTGGCAATCACACAGTTTTCCTATACGAAAGAATGGATTTCCAATATGAAAAAAGAAGGCTTGCATGTGTATATTCTTTCTAACTATGGAGATTGGACTTATCAGAGAACGAAGGACAATGCGCTGGATTTCTTACTGTTGACAGACGGCGATATCTTTTCTTATAGTGTGAGACAGGTCAAACCGGATGTGGAAATCTATGAGACATTATTAAAAAAATATCAGCTCACAGCGGATGAGTGTGTATTTATCGATGACCGGATGGAAAATATCGAGGGAGCAAAAAAAGCCGGAATCCACGGAATCTGTTTTGAGACGATTGAGCAGGTCAAAGAGGATCTGAAGAAATACAATATATATGTCTAAATAACAGGTATTTAAGAAGAGAAAAAATCGTCGTTTCACAAAGTTATCACAATTTTTACCAAAATTAAACACATTTTTTCAATAAGATAATACTATCGAAAACCGACAGTTGCGAAATTCGTGAAAACAGACGGATTTCGCGATTTTCATGCGAGCCGGAAGTAAGGAGGAAAAGATTGTGATCGAGATCAGCCATCTGGTAAAAAAATATGGCGACCATATTGCAGTGAATGATCTGACATTGACTGTGGAACCAGGAAAAATTTATGGATTTTTAGGACCAAACGGCGCCGGAAAATCCACCACGATGAACATTATTACAGGGTATTTAGGTGCAACCAGCGGAGAGGTGAAGATCAACGGATTTGATATTTTTGCACAGCCGGAAGAAGCAAAAAAATGTGTGGGATATCTGCCGGAGATCCCGCCTCTTTATGTGGATATGACAGTCAGGGAGTATCTGAACTTTGTGGCAGAGTTAAAGAAACTCGAAAAGGGTCGGAGAAATAAATATGTGGAGGAGGCGATGGAGACGACCGGAATCACTGCACAGCAGTCAAGACTGATCCGTAACCTGTCAAAAGGCTACAGGCAGAGAGTCGGATTTGCACAGGCAGTGTTAGGGTATCCGGAGATCATCATTCTGGACGAACCGACGGTCGGACTTGATCCAAAACAGATCATAGAGATCCGTGACCTCATCAAAGAACTTGGCAAAAATCATACGGTTATTTTAAGTTCGCACATTTTGTCTGAAATATCTGCAGTGTGTGATCACATTTTCATTATTTCCAAAGGAAAATTAGTGGCAGGCGATTCCACGGAGAATCTGATGAAACAGATGTCCGGGGCGCAGGAGATCGAACTTCTGATCAAAGGAGACAATGCGGCAGTGCAGGAGACATTCACCGGGATCGCAGAAGTTGAAAAATGCATTCCATTAGAGCAGAAGGACGAAGCGTGTGTACATCTGAATCTGATCGCAAAACCGGGAATGGATATCAGGGAACAGGTGTTTGCTTCCTGTGTCAACCATGGATTTGTCATTCTGCAGATGAATCCCGTTTCAAAATCTCTTGAGGATGTGTTCCTCGAACTTACGGAAAAAGAGGGGACACAGAAGGAAGTTCTGCCGGAGAAAAAACTCCATTTTGTAAAGTCTCATTTTGGAAAAGAGAGTAAGGAGGATGGGGAATAATGTTTGCGATATTAAAAAGAGAAGTAAAAGCTTACTTTCAGACGGTGACAGGATGGTTGTTTATTGCAGCAGTTCTTGTACTCTATGGACTATATTTTTATGTTTACAATCTGCGCGCAGGCTATCCTTATATTTCTTACTCACTGTCGGCGATCGCATTTATCATGCTGATCACGGTACCTGTGCTGACTATGCGCAGTTTTGCGGAGGAACGCCACAGCAGAACAGACCAGTTGATCCTGACTGCACCGGTATCTGTGGGAAAAGTAGTATTGGGAAAATATCTCGCAATGGCTTTTGTATTTACCATAGATATGGTGATCATTGCGATCACACCATTGCTGTTAATGTCCTACGGAACGATCCCATTAGGGGAATCCTATGCAGCAGTGCTTGGATTCTGGCTGTATGGCTGCGCCTGCATTGCCGTTGGTATGTTTATTTCCTCATTGACCGAAAGCCAGGTGATTTCCGCAGTTTTGACATTTGTTGCATTATTTGCCGGCTATATGATGGGAAGCATTTGTAATCTGATCTCAGAGAGCGGAAATCTTCTGACAAAAATTTTAGGCTGCTACGATTTTTATACGCCGCTTGATAACTTTATGAATGGAACACTGGATGTGGCGGGAATTGTCTATTACGTAACGATCATTGGATTACTTTTGTTCCTGACAGGGCAGTCCGTTCAGAAACGCCGCTGGAGCATCAGCTCCAAAAAAATATCGACAGGTGTATTTTCAACGGGAATGATCATTGCAATGGTGGCAGTGACCGTTGCTGTGAACCTGTTCGTGGCAGAACTTCCGGCAACATGGACATCCATTGATGTCACTTCAACGAAAATTTATTCCATCACAGACGATACGAAGGATTATCTGAAAAGTCTCGACGAGGATGTGACAATTTATGTGCTGGTGTCCGATGCATCAAAAGATACAAAGCTGGATGAGACATTACAGAGATATGAATCCCTGTCGGATCACATCAAAGTTTCCTATATCAATCCGGCTGCAAACCCGGCTTTTGCTGCGCAGTATACAGACAGTTCTGTAACTTCAAACAGCATGATCGTTGTGAGCAGCGAGCGTTCCAGAGTTATTGATTACAATGATGTGTATACCTATAGTTATGATTACAGCAGTTATTCCAGAAGCATTGATGGATATGATGCAGAGGGACAGCTTACAAGTGCGATTCAGTATGTGACCATGGATTCCACAGAGCTTCCGGTGATTTATCAGGTATCCGGACATGGGGAAACAGCTTTATCCGGTGGATTTACAGAGGCAATTGAAAAAGCAAATATCACATTATCTGACCTTGCATTATTAAAAGAGGATGCGGTTCCGGAAGATGCAGCAGCGTTGATTATTAATGGACCGACCACTGATTTTTCGGAGGATGATGCCAGCAAAGTGATCGATTATATCAATCAGGGTGGAAAAGTGCTGATCACCTGCAATTTCCAGGCACAGGGTCTGGAAAACTTCGAGTCGATCCTGTCAGCCTGCGGAATGGAGCGTGTTTCCGGCATTGTCATGGAAAATGATAAATCCTATTATTACAGCAATACACCGTATTACCTGCTTCCTGACGTAAATTCAAGTGCATATACAAGTTCCGTCAGCGGTTCATATATCTTTGCTCCATACAGCGAGGCAATCACCTATGGGGAAGATACAGATGATACAACTTATACAGCATTATTGGAGACGACAGATAAAGCAGTATCCAAGACAGATGCAGCAAATGCAACAACATCAGAGCTGGAAGAGGGAGATGCTGCAGGAACATTTGCGGTTGCGGTTGCCATGGAAAAAACAATCGATGAAGATACAGTCGCAAAAGTAGTGGTCGCCGGATCTGTGGAAATGTTTGCAGACAGTGCAGACCAGATCGTTTCCGGAAATAACAGCGCAATGTTTACAGATATCATTGCCCAGATGGTTGGCGATTCTGATCTTGCAACAAGTGTGATCCCGACAAAAGATTACACGCTCAGCGCCATCACGGTGGATGCGGCGGCAGGGATCTTGTACGGGCTTGGTCTGATGATCGTGCTTCCGGTCATTATGATGATTCTTGGAATTGTGATATGGGCATCAAGAAGAAAAAAATAAAACAATAGATGATAGAAAATCAAGATTGGAGACAGATAGAATATGAAAAAACAGAAAATTCAGTTTATTGTAATTCTGATCGTGCTGGCAGTGCTTATCGCTGCCACCTTCGGAATGAAATGGTATAACAAAAATAAAGAGGAAGAGAAAACAGCGGAAGAAGAGGCTTCTACCATTTATATTTCCAAAGTGGACGTTGACACGATCACAGCATTTTCTTATGAGGTTGACCATGTGACGTATACTTTTACAAAGGATGGGGATACATGGACCTATGACGGAGACACATCACTGGATATGGATGAAGAAGCGATCGACAGCATGCTTGCAACACTGTCATCGCTGACAGCAATAGAAGAGATCAGTGATTATACAGATCTGAAAGAGTTTGGATTTGACCAGCCGGAAGATCTGATATCCTACACAACAAGTGAAGGGTCTGTTTCTCTTTTTGTAGGAAATAAAAATGATACTTTGAATGCATACTATATTATTTCAGCTGATGGAGGAAGCATTTATCTGACAGAAACGTCTCTTGCGGATGCTTTTTCAAAAACGATTGAGGAACTGACCGTCACGGAAGATGCGGAGAGAACAGAGAATGCAGAAGGTACGGAGACTGTTTTAGATACAGAGAGCGTGTCTGAGAGTACAGAAGAATAAATGAGATAAAAACAGAATCAGCACCCGACAGAAAATTTGGTCAGGTGCTGATTTTTTAATGCTCTGTAGTATCTTTCTCTTCGGAATCCTTCTTGATCAGTTTGTAAATAAAACTGTATGCCCAGATCAAAACAGGGATGATCACAGAGGCATAAATAGATGTCATGAGCATGTTCATAAAATTTTCGCTGGCAGAAACTGCACAGACGATAGTAGAAATATAAAGCACAACCAGAACGATCACGCCGATGATTGCTAAAATTTGTTTTATTTTTTTCATATTTTGAATCCTTTCGGGAAAATTGTAATAAACTATGGTACAATCATCGTATAGGAAAAAAACAGTTTCGTCAATAAAATTGTGGAAGAAAAGGCAGGTAAATCGGGTGGCATATGAAAAGCTTTTGAATGAAATTTATGCGGCGGTATCATTGAAATATCTGTGGAAGGAATACGAACCATATTTTGTGAAAAGTGAATCGCCGGATTGGATTAATCCAAACATGGATTTCGGGTTGGAAGTCAGTCAGGCACTTTTGCCGGATGACGGGCAGGAGGAGAGTTTTATCGAAAAATATCTTGGCTGCCGGAAAGAGGAACTGCCTCCTCTGGCGTTTGAAAAATATGGGGAACGGCTGAATTTTTACAACGGAAGGTTCTGGGCGATTCTGCAGATAATACCGTGCAGCAGGATTATCTTTCCAAGGCGAAATATCGTTTTGATCGCAAACTAGAAAAACTAAATGCAAATTATATCCATAAGCGCTACAATGGTCTGTATCTTTTTCTGCATCCGACCGACGAGAATGATATTGATGCAGGTGCACTGTTTGAATATATGAGATATACACAGGAAAAGAAAAAAATGCGATTTGACCGGGTATTTTTAAATTGTGTCAAAACCATTTACGTCTGCAATTACGAAAACAATACGATTGAGCCGATTGTGCTGCCGCCAAATGCGGAAAACTTTTTGAACACGGAGGCGGAGTACTTACGCAATTGCTGTGACTGGAAGGATGGGACAGCGCTGGAGATGAAGCGTGGCGATGAGAGCTTTTAAATGGGTGTAGAAATATGATTGGAGGAAAATAGAATGAACAGTATCTTTCACAGAGTAAGTATCAGAAAATATCAGGAAAAGAAAATTGAGCAGGAAAAAGTGGAACAACTGCTTCGAGCTGCAATGGCAGCGCCGTCTGCATGCAACCAGCAGCCGTGAGGAGCTGGCTCTTCCATTTCAATCATTCAGTCAAAAAGCAAAAGAGCAGGAAAAGTTAAAAGTTTACTTGACTTTCCCCACCCAGCCCCTTACAATAAACCTATCTTTTTTATCAAATCAAAGTTACAAAATAAGCTAACATAACAAAAAAATCCATCACCACATCGGTGGACCACTCAGCAGGAGAAAATGACAGACACAAATTTAGAACAGTAACTAAAAAATCCATACAAACAGTCTTGAAGAATCTTGAGGGGTTCTATATAATAAACATAGATCATTCGGAAAACCTGTTTGTATACCATAAAAGCAGGAGGTCAAATGACCAGGAAAAAACAAAAGACATTAGAGGAAAAGATAGAACAGGTTAAAAATTTCAGACCTATTGATGATACGTTTTTTGAAGTACTGGCAGATGATATTGGCGTATGTCAGGAGATGCTGCGTATCATTTTAGAAGATGAGAAACTCGTCGTAAAAGACGTTATCGTACAGAGCAGTGAGAGAAACCTGTATGGGCGATCTGTCCGTCTGGATGCACTCTGTATCCTTGGAAATGGAAAAAAGTGTAACGTGGAAGTGCAGCGTTCTAACAAGGATCACCATTTAAAAAGAGTGCGGTTCAATGCATCGGTCATCACGGTGCGGGACTCGCAGACGGATGATAAATTTGAGGAGACGATCGATCTGATCGTTGTGTATATTTCCGAGTTCGATATCTTTAAACGTGGCAGGGTGATCTATCATGTGGACAGCGTGATTCGGGAAACACAGGAAAGAGTGGACGACGGATTGGAACGTGTATTCGTCAATACCGTAGTAAAAGACGGAACAACCATTTCAGAATACATGGACTGTTTTCTGCAAAAGGAAGTAGACAATGTAAAATTTCCGAAATTAACCAACCGTGTGCACTATCTGAAACATGAAGAAGGAGGCGTAAACGCAGTGTGTGAAGTAATGAAAAAATATTCAGAAGAAGTCGCAGAAAAAGCATACCAGCAAGGCGAAGAAGCCGGTCAACGGCAGGCCAACATCGCCGCTATCAAAAACATGATCAACCGTTTTCATGCAACGAAGGAAGTCATTCTGGAAGATTATACCGAGTCCGAATACAACACCGCCATCGCCGAACTCCAATCCGAATCCAAATAACCCCAAACCAAATCACCCATCACAGGGGATGGGCGGCTTTGGAAATGAACTCAGACCATAACAGAATTTTTAAAGTAGAAGCACTCTAATAGAATGAGCAATCAGAATCGTTCTTTTAGAGTGCTTTTCTGTAAAAATAACTTTCGATTTCACGTAAGTTCATTGAGGTGGTTTATGTCGGGTGGTAAAATGAAAAGAAATATTTTAGAATGCGAAGGCATTATTAGATTTATGCATATATAGATAACAGGGAGACAGCAATGGGAAAAAATATCTTTTTGAAAATCGAGAACAGCTAATAGAACTTTTAAGTCTTAGCATTGAATTGGTTGATAAGCATTTTTATCGGTATTGTGTTTATTATGATGAGTTAATTACAATGGCAAAAAAGAAAATAAAAGAAATATCTCTTGTAGAGATGGTAGAAATAGATGAAAAAAATATGGTCACTGAAATTTATAATATAAGGAAGCAAGAAAATTATACAAGTAATTACAAAGACTATTGCATTGATTACATAGAATATAAATCAATCGAGGATAAGATTCAAAATGTTGAGTTGCAATTATTAAACTTACTTGGTGATAGAACAAAAAAAGGAGGAGTTTCATATTGGAGATTTAGATATGAATACAGAAAATTAAAGGATGAAAAAAATGTACAATTGCCTGAATTGGAAATATTATCACAGGATTTTAATGAATTATTAAACAAAATGAATAGTGCAAGAAATTATTTGCATCATATGACAGATGCTAAGTTTATCGAGTGGGCTAATTATCGAAAAAAACAAATGATGGACTATCCTGGTGTTTTTGGAAAATGGCCTGATTCTGTAATTGTTTCTGATGGATATGAGAAGGTAAGTGCAGAATGGTTATGGCAATTGGTATTGCACCAAATTGAATTAAAAAAAGATGTACGAAAAATCTTACAGCAAATGAAAAGAGATTATTCTCGTATATACGGAAAGAGTATGCGAATTGAAAAAAATTGGAGAGAGGTATTAGATAATTCGGCATTCGAAATATCAAAAAATGGAATAAAAAGATATAATGGAGACATAGATTAATACATAGTTTCTGCTGACATTTTAGGGATGATAACATTATTTTCAGATTATTTGTTGAAGAGTGGGAATGGTGGTATAATTCTGTTATTGGAAATATGCAATCACTGGTAATTTTCTGTGGAACAACAAGTGCGATTGAAAGAGAAATGGGATGATGGAAATTAAGAGTATATTGATAAAGGATACAACAAAAGAAGAACGTATTCGCATTGTGCAGGAAGGGCTTAATCAGTGCGGAGGCGCATGTGACTTCTGTAATGGATGCGACAACTTGGGTGGAGGTTCTGTTGATGCATTTTATGAACCATATATCAATGGTGAGAAGGAACTTCGTCAGTTGAATGAGGAATACAGAAGTAATTCTGGAATGGTAAAGTAGGTGATCTGCATGGTATTTAAAACGATAGGTGACAAAGAAAAACCGGCAATCCTGTTTTTTATGCAATGGGAGTGACCGGTGACAGCAGTATGCCTGTGGCAAGCTGTTTGAAGGATAAATTTTACTGTATTATGCCAACTTCAACGGTGTACTGTGATGGACAGAAATATCTTGGCAAAACAGATGAGATACAGCAGATCATGAATTTTTTGAAGGAACAGGGAATCTGTGAGATAGAACTTATAGTGGCTTCCTCAATAGGTGTGGATCTTGCATTGGCATTTCTGGCAAACACAAAGATTACGGTAAAGCATGCCTTTTTTGACGGAGGACAGTTTGCGCAGATCGGGAAGACAATGAGAGGATCATGGTTCCTTTTTTATATCTGGCAATAAAAAGTCTCTACTGGTCAAAAGGAAAAACGTTAAAGAAAATCATGTGGTGTGATGATGATAATATAAAGCCGTATTTTATAGAAGCTGGCAGGAAGATAACATATGGGAATCTGAGGAGACAGCTTTTGGACAGTTTAGAGGACAGACCATTTCCAGAGCTGCCAGATGAATTCCAGAAAAATATATTCTGGGAGTTTGGCAGTAAAGAAGATCACTTTAAGTATAGAAATGCAGTTATGCAGACTTATAAATATGGAAATTTTCCGGTTTTTGAGGGCTATAACCATATGCAGTATCAGATTCTTGATCCAAAAGGATTTGCGGAGATGCTGGAATCGATCATTGAGACGGATCAATAGCCGGAGTTGACGTTTGTAAGAAAAGGAAAGTGAATATCTGATCTATATAACTGATCGTGATATAATAAAGACTGCCGAGCGAAGCGAGTGTAGATCGCGATCATGAAGCTAGGCTTCATGATATATTATGGACAAAAACAGTTGACGAAGATGAAAATATTTATAAGGATATGATAGTTCTAATTTCAGAAACATTTGGAGGTCACGAAATGAAGAAAACAAGTTATAAAAATACACAATTCGTACTTATAGGAATGGCTTTTTTAAGCGTAGCAGGTCTTACAGGTTGTTCAAAAGTGGAACTTTCAGAGAGCACGGTAACGCTTGAATTGGGCGAGGAACTCTCGGACAATGTGGCTGATTATCTGGAAAATTCGGATAAAAAAGTTTTAAGTTCAGCCGAACTGGATTTATCTGCAGTTGATGAATCAAAAGTTGGATCATATTCTGCCAAAATTTCTTACAATAACAAGGATTATCCATTTACAGTAAATGTAATCGATACGACAGCTCCTGAGTGTGAAGCTACAGATTATCTTTATATTCAGCCGGGAACGGTTAAAGTGGACGACTTGATCAGAAACATTAAAGATGCATCGGAAACTTCCAGTGGTATCGTTTCCTGTGAGAAAAAAATGATCTTGCTGCATGCGTTTATACAGAAATGTTAAAGGAGAAAGCTGCTATAAATTTTATCCTGCCATATGATGATTCAGATTATCAGGACAGCATTGAGTTGACGGAGGAAGGCTGTTATGCAGTGACAGCCCAAGTGAAGGATAGCGAGGGCAATTTTACTAACGTAACAACGGATATCTATGTTGACGGAACAGCTCCGGAGCTTGTAGAAAATTTGATGCATCTGGATGTCGATGCCTCAAGCATTAATGTTGATGACATTGATACCGATGATGCGGAAAAGATTGCAGATATGCTGCATGAGCTTCCGAACTTTACAGATGCGGAGTGGGCGGTTGCGAGCGATGCATTTTGCCAGGACAACAAAATTTCATACAAGTTTGAGCAGAAATCTTTTAATCTGCAGAAAGAAAATCCTATTGAAGTATTAAACGTTCATTGTACTGTTGAGGATCATGCTGGCAATGCGAATGAGGCAGATTATGAAGTGACGGTAACATATATAGGTTTGGATGCAGCCGCTCTGATCGAAAAGATGGGTCTGATTTTACAGACAAGTGATGATACTTCTAAGGGTGAAAAATCTGGCAATGTAAATGTTGCTGGAAAAAAACAAACTGGAGAGTATAAAGGGAATGACACTGTTAATGATTTAGGAATGACAGATGCTGAATTTGCAGAAATGTTCGATTCAATGACTCCAGAAGAAAGAGAAGCATTCATAATTTCTTTAGGTGAAGGGGATCAGGCTAATGATACTAAGGAACCGGAGAGTATCCTAAAGTTTGTGTAAACCTCCAAACTGATGTAAGATAAAATTACTCAGTTTGGAGGT
>OGEE01000595.1_pt1 | contig 24634 bp, 18 predicted proteins | sample 1570571 | NCBI WGS metagenome assembly OGEE01 (sample SAMEA2582169, study PRJEB24529) | metagenome | biome: Human gut stool | place: China | collected 2011
CCACGTTGGTATAAACCACTAAGGCTACTCGTACGAGTTTTCCGCGGTTTTTCCGTTGTGTGACCATCTGTTTGTCAATCTTGGCTAACTGCTCTTTCAGGCGGGTGATTTTGTCCCGGATGATGCGTCTGTCGGTCTCGATTTCACTTTCACCCGGACCGCGAAGTCCGATACCTCCTTTTTGTCTTTCCAAGTGAGTCCACATACCCGTCAGACGAGGAAGTAGGTATTGATATTGTGCCAGTTCAACTTGAGCTTTTGCTTCTGCCGTACGGGCTCTTTTGGCAAAAATATCCAAGATGAGATTGGTGCGGTCAAGGACTTTTCTTCCTTTTAATTCTCGTTCCAAATTTCTGATTTGTGTCGGGCTTAGTTCATCATCAAAAATGATCAAGTCAATATCGTTATCTTCGACGTATGTTTTGATCTCTTCCAATTTTCCTTTACCGACAAAGGTAGCCGTTACCGGTTTATCCAAGTTTTGCGTGAATATTTTCACGGTTTCCGCTCCTGCCGTTTCTGCTAGGAAAGCGAGTTCGTCTAAATATTCACACATCATGTCGTAGCTGATGTTTTCTGATTGTAGCGCTACACCTACAAGAATGGCTTTTTCTGCTTCTTTTTTCGTGTAAAAATATTCGCTCATAAATAGGAAAAGAAGGGGCTGACGATGATCGACAGCCCCTTGTTATAATTTAACATGTCTTATTTACTGTAACTGGAAGTTGATAGGTACAGTGTAAGATACTCGAACCGGTTTACCTCTCTGTTTCCCAGGTTTCCATTTCGGCATGGCTTTTACCACGCGGATAGCCTCCTTGTCCAAAGATGGGTCAACGGATCTGGCAACTTTCACGTCGCTAACACTACCGTCTTTCTCGATCACGAATTGTACGAAAACTTTACCCTGAATGTTATTTTCTTGTGCGATCATCGGGTATTTTACGTTCTTCGCGATCCATTTTTGTACACTACCTCCGGGGAACTGCGGCATATCTTCTACTACTTGGAAAATATCAGCTTCTCCATCACTCTCTTCTTCTCCCCAGCTGTCTCCGTCGTAATCGAAGTTATAATTACTCTTGTTTTCAACATCTGCTTCAACGTCGTCGATTTCAAGTTCCTCGTCAATACTTAATTCATCTTCCACGATCTCGATCAAGTCCGTCAATTTCGGGGCTGGAGGAGGAGGTGGGGGCGGTTTCATCATTTGTTGAGTAATAGGAATGATTTCCTCCTCAACCTGCTCTTCTTGGGTAATAACAAACCCTTCTTCTACTTTCGTGTTGGTCTTCCAGTTGAAAGCACTCAGTAGAATCCCTAGAGCTATAACAAAACCGATCTCAAGGAAAATGGTCTTTTTCCCTTCAAGATCTGCTTTAGGTGATTTTTTTACTTCCATGTTATTAGTTTAATATTATAGTTCTGTTTTTCTCACAATTTGCGTGGGTAAAAATAGTCAAATTCATAATAAACCGCAATATTTCTCTCCTTTTTTTTGAAGAAAATGTTAAAATGATCGCTAAACTTCATTAAAATCTTCTTAAAAGTTTGGGTTGTTGTTCATATCAGGTTGATTTCATGTCGATGATAGCTTGGGAGAGGGAAAGTAAAAAAGGACAACCTTGATCGGTTGTCCTTTTTCGGGATGTTCGTATTGTATGTAAATCACTGTATGTTTCTCTTATTTTAACTGGAATGTGATCGGGATGGTAAACCGAACTCTTACGGCTTTGTCCCGTTGCATTCCCGGAACCCATTTCGGCATGGCCTTAACCACGCGGATGGCTTCTTGTGACAAATCTGGATCAGCGGAGCGTACCACGTTAATGGAACTGATGCTACCGTCTTTCTCTACCACGAATTCAACAAATACTTTTCCTCCGATGCCCATTTCTGCACATCTTGCCGGGTATCTTAAATTTTTCCTAAGCCATTTGTTCAAGTCTCCGTTAAAACGAGGCATTTTTTCAACTGTAATAAACGGAAGATCTCTCTCTCCGGGATCATCACCCTCGTCATCATACCCGCTCTGCCAGTCGGTAACCTTACCCGTTAAAGAGCCTTTCGTATTTTCGTTATCATCAACAACGTCCATCTCATTTTCAAGATCCATCTCGTTTTCCACGACCTCGATGAAATCCAAAGGTTTCACGGAAATCTTGGGAAGTGGTTGTGAAGCTCTTTGTGGTACAAAAACGGGAAGAACTTCCTCAATATCACTCGTCTCTACTGGAAACGTGATCTCTTTGGCCTCTTCCTGGTAGTATTTTGTCTCAAAGGCAAAAAACACCGTAGCCAAGGCTACAATAAAACCGATCTCGCGGAAAATAAACCGCTTGTTCTCAAGATCGGAACGGGATGTTTTCTTTGCTTCCATGACGTTTATCTTTAAATGTTATTTAAACGTTAATTTGATGTTTCAAAAATAGAAGATAAAAATGATATAAACAAGTTTTTTGCCGAGAAATGTGAATATTTTCTTAAAATTTTTATCTTGTAATTTTAAAATAACGTTAAGATGGCCGTGTTTATTAGGTTTTTTGGATTATTTGTTTTAGAAAAGAAAAATAGTTGTCTCTAACTTTTTTACCTTTGTGTTATGATTGAAGTATTATTTATTCAAATTCCGGCAGGAGCTAATCGGGATAAAATGTTTGTCGGGTTACGATCTGTTGTGTCTAAAGAATGTTATGTCGAAGCCCTCGGGTATGGAAACAAGGAAGTTGCCCTTCGCAGGTTGTTAGGAGAGGCATTGGTTCGTTTTGCTCTGAAAAAATGTTGGAATTTGACCTCGGAAGATTATCGGATTGACCGGGGAGAGAAGGGAAAACCTTTTATTGTGGGTGTAGAAAATGTATTTTTTAATATTTCACATTCAGGGGATTACGTTGTTTGTGCCGTGTCTGATCGGGAGATCGGTATTGATATTGAAAAACGGGCAAAAGCTCGTATGGAGGTTGCGGGACGTTTTTTTCACGGGGAAGAGGTGGCACAATTGAAAATGTTGGAAGAGGATAAGCAGGATCAATTATTTTTTAATTATTGGTCTGTGAAGGAAAGCTTTTTGAAATATATAGGTACCGGATTGGCCCGCCCGTTAAATAGTTTTATTGTTTCGTTTTCCGGGGGAGGTGTGTCTTTATTTGAAAGGGGAAATAAGTTACCGCTATACGTGCATGCCTGTCCGGTGGATGATGGATATGCCTGTCATGTCTGTTGCGAGTACGAAGAATTAACGGGGATACATGAAATCTTTTTAGAAGAGATCACCGGGTGTTAGATGATCTCTTCGTGGGGTTATTGCTTGATGCGTGTAATTATTCTTTCGACTTGTTTTGTTTGAGTCGGTTGGAGTTTTTTGCAGATCTCCTCCAAATAAGAACAAGCTTTCTCTTTCTGTTGTTGATTTGCTATTTGTTGGAATCCTTGGAGTTCTTGCAACACGTTCATTTGTTCTTTGGTATCTGTAATCCGTTCGGGTAGATCCCGTAATACCGTGAGAATTTCAGGAATCCTGTCTTTTTGCTTGTTGTCGATTATTTGGCGGAATAACATACAATATCTTAGTGAAAGAACTCCTTTGTAATGGTCTTTTTCAAAAAGTTTAAGGTCAGCGATACGTTTCTCGAAGTCTATTCCCATTGATTTAAAGATGCGGAATTCTTCTAAATAGGCCGACATGATTTTCTCTTCGACTTCTTGCTGTCCGATTTGTTTGCTAAAAGCTTTTCGATTGTCAACCAGATAGCGGAATAGAGGGGTGTCGACATTTGTTATTTCTGTTTTAATGAGGGACCAGTTTTCTGCTTCGCATAGTTTTTTGACTCCCAGTTGGGGCATCGTTTCTCCCAGAACGATTTGTAGTTTTTGTTTATCCTGTTTTTGCAAAATAGTTATATATTTTTTTAGAAATGCCTGCTCTCGGTTTCCTGCGGCGTACTCCTTGTTTAATTCTGTCAGTTCGATTGCGTTTTTGACTTTTTGCACGAAATTATCTTCGGGCTTTGACACGCCTCCCCCGTCCATGCGGCAATAGAGACTTCCGTCATGGTTGATAAACAAGTATGTCGGATAGATTTGTACGTTGTATTTTTGCGCAATATCAATCCCTTCTCCTTCTTGCATATCTTTCATGATGCAGATATAGTTCTTGTTGAAATATTCCCCGCATTCTTTTAACGGGAAAATAAATTTGACCATGTATTTGCATGGTCCACAGGTTTTCGTGTAACAGTCGATGAATAATTTCTTCCCGGTTGTTTTTGCTTTTGCTAGGGCTTCCTGAAAGGTTAGATCCTCGAAGTTCGTACCTTCTTGAGCAATGCTGTTGCTGGCTAGAAGAAGTAATAAGCTAATGATAGAAATAAATTTCATGGTTATGATTTTAAGATGTTTTGAATTAAGTCTTTCATTTCTTTGTCGGGACTAGGGGCAAATACGGTGATGATTTTTCCTTCTTTGTCTATGATGAAATAACGAGGTACTCCTACTATTTGATAATCTGTTTCAAAATGAGAATCTCCTGTGGGAGAGATAATAAGATTTATTAATCCGGTCATGTTGTTTTCCTTGATAGCTTTTAACCACTTATCCCGGGTTCTTTCTTGATCAATAGAAACTGTTAGGAAAATAATGTTTCCATTTTCTTGAAATTCATTCTTTAATTGAATGAACTTCGGCATTTTTTCAATGCAACTGCAACACCACGTGGCCCATACGTCTACAACGATGACTTTGCCTTTAAAATTACCGAATGTGTAGATGTTCCCATCCGAATCTTGTAATGAAGATAATGGTGCCGGTTTGCCTTGGCCCAAGAGTTCATATTGCGTGTATAGTTTTAATATTTCAAGTTTTAAGGGAGAGGATTCTACATGTGATTCTATGATTGGGCGTAGTTGGGCAATTTCTTTTGTACAGCCATTGTTTTGAAGAAGGAATTTTATTTTTTCCAGATAAATCTCATGTAATAATTTATTGTTACCGGAAAAGATTTCATTTAGTTTCGTGTAGTCATTATGATTGAGGGCTCTTGTGGGAAATTGTGTCGAGATGGTGATACCGTCTCTTGCTGCATCAAAAGACTCTCCTTCTTTTAAGGCGAGAATCATGTAATAATAATTCGTGAATTCTTCTGGAGAATTTTGTTGCATGAATGTGATGACCGAGGAGTCATTTAACACTATGGGTGAAATTTCCTGAAGTAAAAGTTGAATATCTTCTTTTTCTCCTTTACTGCAAATGATGTATTCTCCGCTTTTTAAGGTCATAAAGCAATTATTGATGGTAGTAAATGCTGCCGTGTTTGTTCGTTTGGTATTATTGTGATAAGTCTTGATAATATCTTTGGCGGAGGAAAAATTCTTTGACCATTCTTGCTTTAGATGCTGATATGCATTGAGGTTTTGTGCAAAAAGAGGAAAATATAATAGTTGCAGGAAAATTAAAATTTTTATCTTCATATCTTGTGAGAGATTATGTTTTTTTCGAGTTACTCCAACTCCCCTCCCGTGTAAGGAGAGGGGAGTTGTGGTGTGGGATTCGTAATTAACGAAAGGACTTTTGACGCACCTTATTTCTGAGGTCCTTTGGCTATTCCTTCGAGATCAATGTTGTAATTGTTTTTTATATGGTTTACTACGATCTCATATCTTGAGTTGACAAGAGGATATGTTTCCGGAGAATATTTTTCTTGAAATTCTTCTTTCGTGTAAAATATGGCTGCTCTTATGTAGGATAGATAGTCTCTATACGGGTAGGCTTTTGTGTCCCAACTTGCATTTGTATATTCGGATATACTATACGGCGAGCTTTCTTTACTAAAATCTCTGGCAAGAATGTTAATAAAACCTCGAGTTAAATAATAATCTGGCTTGTCTTTTTGACTGTTTGTAATTGCAGTGGTGTAGTCAATTCCTTGTTTAAAACTATCCGGTTCATTTATTACTTTGTTTTGTAAAGCCGCTTCAAACATTAGATAAAGTAATGTTGCTCTTTTGATTTTTAAATCTTGTGAATTAGGATGAGCAATTTGATCGGCAGTGAAGCTAATTGCCCAATAATCAAATGCGTCTCTTTTTAATCCTACAAAATTGCGGTCCCCCGTTCCTGTTCCGGTCCCTGTTCCTGTTCCTGTTCCGGTTCCTGTTCCTGTTCCGGTTCCCGTTCCTGTTCCCGTTCCGGTCCCATTGGGATCCTCTCCCGGGTACAATCCTCTTAAATTATCCAGCATATATATTTTGGCTGCTAACACTAGTTTAGCAATTTCCGGAGTTACATAATTGAGAACATGATTTTTGAGAAAGTCGACGTAATACGGTGTTTGTTCGTCTGTTAAATCATTCCCGTAATATAATTTGCCTGTACCCAAGGAAGTCCATTTGCGATTAAGATCTTGGGGGGTAATACCTTTATATAGTAAGTATACCCCATAGACATCGTGAATGTCCTTGATTTCTTTATCCCACGAATTGTTTCCTTGAGGGAATTCAAGTCGTAAAACCGAATAATTACCGGAAGGGGTAACATCACCTTCATTGTAACAGGAGGTTAATATGAAGATACTACTTATAGCTATTAACAATATGATCTGTTTCATGGCATACTATTTAATTAAAGGTTAATACCGTTGCGTGGTGCGGGGGCCAATGGGTTTTGTTCTAGTAAATTATTCAATTCCAAAGCATCGGGAGGTAATGGAATCGTGTATCCGGGATCATGTTCTTTGAGCGTGTAAACGAGCGTTGATTGCGCATCTGGGTGCCATGTGTGTTGAATTTGTGGCATTCCCCAACGGCGTAAATCAAACCAGCGATGATCCTCAAAGCAGAGTTCTCGACGTCGTTCGTTATGTATAAATGTAATTAATTTCTCGGGGTCCGTGATATTCTCGTTTTGATAATTTAAAGGAAACCGGAATCTTCTAAATTCATTTAGTGTATTTAGGGCTTCTTGTCCGGCATTCGCTACTCCGGCTTTGTAAAGCATGGCTTTTGCCTCACAGAAATTCAAGTAAGCTTCCGACAATCGAAGACTTCTACCAAAAGCATCATTCGTTGCAACCGGTTGATAATATGCCTTAGAACTTACGTTTATTTTCCCGAAAGCTGAGGGCATTGCTTCAAGCTCGTTATCTTCATTGATAATTTGAAATTTACTCCGAATGACGTAACGTTCTTTACGCAGGTCGTTTTCTGTTTCGTCAAAACAATTCATGAGTTCTTTCGAGGCTCTAAAAAACGGATGGTCATTTGTTGAGGCGCTTGCGTTGTAAACATATTTGGTTACATCTGTAATATTTCCGTATACCCAAATAACTTCGCTCGACGTCGTGTAAGAGTGATAGTTTATGTAAGAGGGGATACTAGGGTCTTCTTCTGAGTATGTTTTGATTGTGTTCAAATCCAATAAATGAAAATTCCCGTTTGTAATGACATGATTTGCGAAGGTTGCGGCTTTTTCCCATTCTTCCATGTATAAATAAGCTCTGGAAAGAAGGAGATGAACCATGGGAAGGCTGGTTCTTTTGTTGGGTTGCCATTGTTGATCGCTCGGTAAGGTCTTATATAAGCGTTCGGCTTGTAGAAGATCTTTTATAATTTGAACATACACTTCTTCTACGGTGTTTCTCTTCAGTTCGGATTCCTCAATACCACTATTTAACTTCAATGGAACACCTAGCGCTGTTTTATCGTAGTTGTAAGGGGTTCCGAATATGTTGATTAAATTGAAATAAAGGAATCCGCGAAGGGCTAAAGCTTGGGCTTTTACCGAATTGATAGCATTCTTGTCATCGTTTATATCATCAACATAGTCCAGAATAGCATTTGCTCCTAATATCAAGGCATAATAAGAGCTATAAAGGTTTGTGTATTTCTCTCCGGCAGAACCCATAATGTCATACATGTTGGATTGCCAAGTGTAAGGAGCATACCATCTGTTTGCATCTGAACCGACCTGTACTTCTTGATAAGGAGCTGGGGCGATATCGTCATCCAATAGGTGGAGAAATACATTTAATTCTGTAATACTGTTACGAGGATAAGCTTCTCCAAGTAAAAGTTCACTTAAGGAGTTGGCGTCTTTGGGAACAAATTCACTCTTGGATTTGGGTTCGAGAAAATCTCCACAACTTCCAAGAATTAGACTTACAATGCAAAGAAATATAATTCGTTGTTTCATAATGTTATCTTTAAAATCCTACACTTAAACCACAAGAAAAGATCTTGGGCATGACACTATCTCCTAACTCCGGGTCGAATCCATTGAAACGATTACTGCCAATGACGAATGGGTTATTGAGGTTTGCACTAATCGAACAATTGGTGGCTCCGAATTTAGAGCATATCCGGGGTGGCATATTCCACGATACTGAAATTTGATTACATCGTAAAAAAGAGGCATTAACAACCATTGCATCGGAATTTGCCCACATGGAGTAAATGGAATTGGATTGTGTTCCGTCAGGAAGTTGTATGTTATATACGTCTTCGACGGAAGTGTATAAAGCCGGGTAAATCGTGTGTTTTTCATCGCCGGGTTTTTGCCACCGTTTTAGCAGGTCTTTCGACAGGTTATGGTAAGGGTCCGGAAGTTTCCCGTAGTTGAAATTTGCATAAGGATTCGGAAGGCGTTTCTTGGCACCGAGTAACACGGAAAAATCGACACCTAATGACAGACTCTTGTAGCGCACACGTGTGTTAACTCCACCCGTGAAGTAAGGGTCCTTTTGACCGGAATATACCAAAAACGTGGTAGGATCAATATCGGGGTCGATTTCGTCGAAATCAATGCGGTTGAAGGTAGGGTAACCTATTTGCGGGTCAAGTCCGGCAAAAGAATATGACCAGAAGGCACTTAGTGGATATCCTTTCTTTAATAAACGGTCAGTACTACCGTTAAGGAAATTATCTTTTGTCAGTTTATCTGCTTTTATCCGGACGTCATCGTTTTGGGCTTTATTCCAGTTTTTCGATGCGTTGATACCGACGGTCCATGCGAAATCTTTTCTTTTGTATGGAGTTAAATTTATAGAGTATTCAATTCCGTGATTATGAATCCGACCTCCGTTTAATTTCATAGTTGCTATACCGTATTCTTGTGCAATATCCTGATTGATAATGGCATTTGAACGTCTTCCATAGTATTCGAAACTCATGGTGATACCATTAAACAATTGCATGTCTAACCCTAAGTTCCAAGTTTTTGTGCGTTCCCATTTTAACAGGGGATTGGGCAAACTGGATATGCTCAAGTAATATTCGTCATAACCTTCCATAATTCCCCGGTACTGGGCGATAAGATCAGGGCTTACGGAATTTACAACATTTCCTTGAATCCCGTAGGTCGCACGTAAATTCAATTGGTTGAGCCATGACAGGTAGTTTTTTATAAATTCCTCCTCGGCAATTCTCCAAGATATACCGAAGGAATATGTCGGGTCAAATTGGTTGTTGACATCTTGCCCGAATCTATTAGATGCGTCTGATCTTATGTTGGCATTGAATACGTAGCGATCTTTTAAAGAATAGGCTAACGTAGCAAAAAATGACACGAAATTATTGGTAATACTTGTGTTTGCCCATCCTCCTTGGTAGAGTTTATCCAGCGCACCCCAGGAAATAGGGACGACTCCGCCAACGGGAACAATTTCTGTCGGCTTGGAGGGAGAGACTAATATCTCGCCTCGTTCGGGAACGTATCCCCAAACCGTGTTTGTGTTATTTTTGTTTGCTTCTGAACGGATTTCCATTCCGGCCATTGCGTTGATCCGGTGGAATTCGTGAATGGTTTTGGAGAACACGATTTTGTGTTGCATATTGTACGAGGTATTGTTTGTCTCGTTTGTGGCCAGTTCACCTCCGAATGGTAATAACGCTGCTTTGAATTTGGCGGAACCGGATGACTCTGAGCCATAAGCGTAACCTCGATAGTTGAGTTCAATGTAGGATGTTTTCTCTCCTGCAAATGATTCCGAATTATTCAGGTTGAAAGCAATACTTCCCACGAATTGGTATTGAAGCCAGGTAACAATATTCCAATTCACGTTAAGTGACATATTTACGTTTTTTGCTTTATTTTTAGAGTAACTGTTTTCCATCTCGTTCAAGATGTTGTAACCGTATTCAAGTTGCCCGGTTCTATTTAGTTTGTACTCGTAGTATTGTTTATAAAATACCCGATCTCCGTTTTCATCAACAAAAGGAATTGCCCGGCTGGTTTGTTTTGCGTAAGTTTCAGGACTAACTCCCGGTCCATATCCTTTCCTGTCAGTAAATGAATTACTTAGATTGAAATTAACAGAAAGAGATTCCAGTAGTTGGGCGTTGACATTCAATCGAGCGTTAAATTGTGTCATGTCATCACCTTTTTGCGTTCCGTGGCTTGAAGAGTAGCCAAAAGAAGCATTGTATGTCACTTTCTGGGAACCTCCGGTAATACTTAAGTTATGAGAATGACTGACAGAATTTCGACACAGGATGTCAAACCAATCAGTGTTACACGTTTCCAAGTATTCCATCTGTTTCATGAAATTTTCTTCGCTGATTTGACGATTATTGTACATGGCCATTAACCCTTCATAGGTATATATTTGAGGAAGAGGATCGCTCTGGTACCTGATTCCGGCGTCATAAGCTTCTTTACTGAATTGAATCCGTTCTTTGGAGTTCATGAAGTTGAACATCCCGTAGTTAGGACGGGCTCTAAATGATAAATTCGTTGAATAACGAATGCTTGTTCTCTCTGCGCTCCCTTTCTTCGTGGTAATCACGATGACCCCGTTGGAAGCTTTTGAACCGTAAATAGCCGTTGCGGATGCGTCTTTTAAAACAGTGATTGTTTCAATGTCAGCAGGATTTAACCATGATATCTGGTTCCCGATCAAGTTTTTCATATCTTCCGTTACAGCGGAGCTGGCATCAATGGGGAGTGGGTCTGGCTGGATGATGCCGTCAACGACCCATAGCGGATCCGTGTTTCCGAAAATAGTGGAAGTTCCGCGGATCGTGATTTTAGGTGAACTACCTATACGAGAAGAGGAATTGACGACAACCATTCCCGGAATCTTCCCTTGTAACATTTGGTCGATAGAATTGTATGCCGGCATCATAATATCTGCGGCTTTTACTGTTGTGTAAGAACCTACCATGTCCCGGCGATTGATGCTTTGATAACCTGTCACCACGACTTCATCCAGTTGGGCCTCCTCTGGCTCAAGGATTACCGTCACGGTTTTCCCGGCCATGCAGGAGACCTCTTTCGTTTGCATACCCACGAACGAGAAAATGAGAGTTTGTTCTTTTTGTTCATTTAACGTGATCGTGAAATTTCCGTTTACGTCTGTTGCGACACCCGATTTTGTTCCTTTAATAATTACCGTTACCCCGGGGAGCGGGTTGCCGGCTTGATCGACGACTTTGCCGGTGATCGTGTGTGTCGAAGTCGTGGGGGATGTTTCTTCCGTCTCTTTCACGACGACCACCCCTTCCACCATCGAATAGGTTAAACCGAAGTGTTTTAGTACGGTTTCAATAGCTTTGTTTACAGGTACATTTTTCAGTACGAGGTCTTTACATCTTTTATCTTTTACTTTTTCCAAGTTGTAAAGAAATTTTACCCCGGTTTGTTGCCGAAAAGAATTGATCGCTTCGACAAAAGAAACTTCTTTGTAGTTCATGTTTACTGCTTTGCCTTGTGCTTTTAAGTTCATATGACACGTAAGCAAAACAAATAAAAACAGAAAGCTTGCAAGAACCTGCATGATTCTTCCTTTTTTTTTCATAATTTTGAGACGTTTAGTTATATAAATTAAACCATATCAAACCGGATTTTAGTTGGCGCTTGGTCCGGTTTGTTTTTTTATAAACCTACTGTTAAAGTATTCCCTTTTAATGTTAGTTTTACATCAGCACTTTTTTCGAACATCTCGATGAAAGTTATAATATCCTTGAAACGACTGAGGTCTCCCGAAAAATGCAAATCTTTTACCTCTTCATTCGTGTAGAAAATGTGAATATCGTACCATCTGGACAATTGTTCCAGAATATCTTCCATCCTCATTTCCTCAAACAAGAACATACCATCTTTCCAGCAGGTGAAGTACTTGGTGTCCACTGTTCTTAACTTACTTTCTCCGTTCCCGTTGATCGATAATTGTTGATCGGGAGCAAGGACAATGCTCTTACCATTCGGTAGATCACAAGATACTTTTCCTTGTACTAACGTGGTTACGAGTTTCTCTTTTCCCGGATAGTTACACACGTTAAATTGAGTACCGAGAACCGTGATGTTTCCTAGGGACGTCTTCACGATAAAAGGTTTGCCTTCTTGTTTTGTAACTTCAAAAAAAGCCTCTCCTACCACGGAAACTTCTCTTGTGTTACCCGTGAATTGGATCGGGTACCTTAATTCAGAATCGGCATTCAGCCACACTTTTGTCCCGTCTGCCAACACTAACGAGTATTCTCCTCCCCGGGGAACAACCAGCGTGTTATAGAGGGTTGCCGTTTGCTGTTGAGCCTGTTCGGTATCATACCGTAGCCCCATGGAATCGATATGAATGTTAATCCCGTTTTGTTCGTCGATTTTCACGGAGTCTCCTTTCAATTCAATTTCCAGACCATCATGTTTAATCAAGAAAGCTTTACGTGTTCCCGGATGTACTTCGGTAAGAAAGAGTTCATCTGGGGTAGGTGTCAATTCGGGAAGTTGCTGGAAATACAGGAATGTCCCTGTTCCGATTAGGATAATAATGGCGGCTGACACCCATCTTTTTCTTGGTTGAACAACTTGCTGGTAGGCCTTTAGGTAATTGAAGCGTTGTTGTTCCCGAAGTTTTTTGGATACATAACCCTTCTCTTGCAGTTTATCTGCAAGTTGTTTTAGCATATTGTCATCGATAGGTTCTTCCGTGTGTTCTGTGATCTTTTTTAATAGCCACTCGGTCTTATCTGATAATGCATTCCATTTCATCGGATTCGATTTTTATGCGTTATTTTATCTATAAATCCGAAAGTGCTATATGCGGGTGACAGCTAGAGTAATTTTTTTACTTTAATATTTCTAGAATGTATATGAGAAGTAAACTTTGTTTTAAATTTTCTTTGAGAAACACGTAGGCTCTTTTCTTTTGCGTTTTTACCGTGTTGATGCTGATATTCAGTTGGTCGGCAATCTCTTGCACGGTCAACCCGTCAATACTCAATAGCAAGATGTTTTTACGTTGTTCCGGTAATTGATCAATGACCACGTGTAATTTGCGGATAAGCTCTTCTTCGACGGCTTGGTAGAAATCAACATCTTCAACATCGTCTTGTTCTTTGCTCCATCTTTGTAATCTTTGATTATCGACATTCTTATCCCGGAGATATTTTAAAGCGTTATTGTGTACCGAACGGTATAGATAAACCGAGAGGGCTTTCATCTCTTGGAAATGGAGCGAAGAATTCCAGATGGAGATAAAGCATTCTTGAACGATGTCTTCCGCCACGGTTTCGTCTACAACAATTTTGGTCGTGTAATTGCATAGAGTCCCGTAGAAATAGCGATATAGCTCTTTCCATGCATCAGATTCTTTCTGATTTATCCCTTTTAAGAATTTCTCTTGACTTGACACGGTGTGATTTCCAATTGTTTTTGCAAATAAACAAAAACTTATTGAAATAAAAAAGTTGCGGCCGCATGCACGGGCCGCAAAAGTCTAATCTTGGATGGTCTCTTTGATAAAATCTTCCATGTTGGAAGACTGGAGAGGGGCTTGTAATTCTATGATCTTTCCAGCGGGATCAATGAAAATAAATTGAACCATGCTGGCAGCACTGTAATGACATTTCTGTAAAAAATGTTTATCGAATCCCGCGTAAAGATGAGTCCCGACTTGTGCTTCCTCGTTTTGTATGGTTTGAACCCAGTTGTCTTTTTTATTGTCAATAGACAAGTTAACCAAAACGATGTTTTTCTTTTTAAATAGAGGTTGTAGTTTTTTCAACTCGGAAAATTGTTGTATTGCGGGACTGACACATGGCCACAAATAGAGGCAAACATATTTGCCCTTGAAGTCTTTAAGGGAGAATTCTTTATCTGAAATATCAACGGCTTTAAAATCCGGAGCAGGTTGTCCGGGGGAAACTGCGGCCCAACTATCATACGTCTGCTGGTATTGGGCAAGTAGTTCTTTGTCTGTCACGTGTTTCCGGTAGAAAGCATCCAGTTCCGTACTTTTCTGAATTCCGGCATCCTTGATATAATTGTTGGCAATAATGGTGAGTAAATTCTGTTTAACTTGTTCATCTTTGGTGTTATTGTTGATGTACTCCATTTGTTTCATGGCTTTTTCGTAGGGAGTATGAATAGGCGTTTTACGACTCATGATGAATGTGGGAACTTCGGTCATGAGAGTGCGATATTGCCATAGGCACAATGAATTTAGGTCTTCTTCCAACCAAGCTTTAAGCTCGTTGTAATAATCATCTCCCGGGGTATATTCAATCTTTGCCATATAGGGGTGCATCCGGGGATAGTCGAGTAATGACAAGCCTAGCATGTATTTAATCCGATTTTTTTCGAGTTTGATGAATTTACTGCTTTCCTTTGTCAAGGCTGGTGTCAGGCTGTCTAACAATTGTTGATTCTTCTTTACTTTTTCTTTCAGCAATTTCACAAAGTCTTTTATGTCTAAAGCGAAGTCCTTATTCGCGGGCCCTGATATTTTCACGTTCTTCAAGTAATCGGCAATGTTTTCTCGCACTCCCTCCATTTTTAGTGTTTTCTTCATGCTTTCTCCGTCAAAGGATAATTGGATGTGATCTCCTTTTTCGGCATAAATCGTCTTCTGCTCGGCAAAGCCGTTATGGAGGGTTAAGTAAATCGCATCCATATCTTCGATACGATATTCTGCATGTCCTTTGTCATCGAAATCCATACCAATCATGGACTCTTTCAAGTAGGAAATGACAAAACCCATTTCCGGGGTTTTCTCCACATCTACGGAGAGCGTGATGTTGTTTTGACTTCTTGCAGTATGAGTACAAGAGGTTAGTGCGATTAGAAAAATAATAAACTTACATTTCATGTTACAAGTTTTAAATTTACAATGATTTTACGATCACAGAACACGTTATTAAATCCGGAACGGGTAGTTGCGGGTGACAGTGTTTATAAAAAAAATGAAGGCCGGCAAATAATTATTGCTGACCTTCATTTTTTATAATGAACTTACGGGTTCTTACAAAAGATCGTGTTTGTACAAGTATTCCGCTATCTGCACGGCGTTTGTGGCGGCACCTTTGCGTAGGTTATCGGAAACTACCCACAGGTTGAGGCTGTTGGGTTGGGAGAAATCCCGGCGTAAGCGGCCCACGAAGACTTCGTCTTTCTCGTTGGCTGTGATGGCCATCGGGTAAAGGTTCTGGGCGGGATCGTCTTGCACGATGATACCTTCTGAATGGGCGAGCAGGTCACGAAGTTCGTCAAGGTCGTAATCCTGTTTGAATTCGATGTTTACACTTTCGGAATGTCCGCCCATGACGGGAACCCGTACGGCCGTGGCGGTTACTTTAATCGTGTCGTCATTTAATATTTTGCAGGTCTCGTTGACCAGTTTCATTTCTTCTTTCGTGTACCCGTTGTCGGTGAATGAGTCGCAATGCGGCAGACAGTTCCGGTCAATTGGGTGAGCGTATGCTTTTTTCACCTCCCGGCCTTCTCGTTCGCCTTCGAGCTGGTTGATTCCTTTCAAACCGCTTCCGGTCACGGATTGGTACGTGGAAACGACGACTCGTTTGACCCCGTATTTCTTGTGAAGAGGGGCTAGGGTGATCAGCATTTGTATTGTTGAACAGTTCGGGTTCGCGATAATCTTATCTTCTTTGGTTAAGGTGTTTGCGTTGATTTCGGGGATCACCAATTTCTTCGTCGGGTCCATTCTCCAAGCTGACGAGTTGTCTACCACGGTAATTCCGGCTGCGGCGAATTGGGGTGCCCATTCCAATGAGGTGTCTCCCCCGGCAGAGAAAATAGCGAGTTGAGGTTTCATGTTGATCGCGTCCCGCATACCCATGACCTTGTAGTTTTTCCCCTTGAAGGTAATTTCTTTGCCTACCGAACGCTCGCTGGCTACCGGTATTAACTCTGTTACCGGGAAGTTTCTTTCTTCCAGAACCTGCAACATTTTTCTTCCGACTAATCCTGTTGCTCCTACTACTGCTACTTTCATCGTGTATAATTTGATTTAATGATTAGATTCCCTTTCCGGGAGTCTTTTTATGAGTTAGGTTATATTAACGCCTCAAAAGTAGTGAATAAGCATTGCTTGAACAATAGGGGCATGTTATTTTTTCAACAATCATACGGGATGTTAAATTCTTAACTCTTTTTAATCATCTAATCATAAAATCACTTAATAGGAAATCATAGAATCACTCAATTGAACAGTCCATTCCCCTTTTGAGAATCATCTCTTTATCTTGTTTCTTCAATCCGACCTCGTAATAATTCACGGGTTGGTCGTGGTCTCCGAGGTACATACGTGGTCTCCGGACAAAACCGGGATTGACGAGCGAGTAAGTGGAGTCAAAATAAGGGGTCTGAATCTCGGCCATATTCAACAGGGTATGGAAGATTGAGGCGTTCGAAGAAATGGGGGCGCTACTATTGTAACGTGCGACCTCGTACATCCTCGGCCTAGCGTCGATGTAATTATCCGAGAACCACATGAGGAACGGGATATGTATCTGATAATAGGTCGGTATGGGTGAGGCATGCAGGAATCTTTTCCGGCTGTCGTCCAGTAAATCCTCCCCGTGGTCCGGCGAGTAAATCATGGTAGCATCAGCTCCCGAGTTCTTCAATATCCCGATCAGGCTGTGCAGGAAGTAATCCGTGTACAGGACACTGTTGTCGTAAGCGTTGATGAGTTGGTCCTTGTTTTTGTACTCGACTTCCGTGGCGTTGGCCGGTTGGAATTTGGCAAATTCTTCCGGGTAACGTTCTTTGTAGTTGAAGTGTGATCCGTAGGTGTGGAAGACAATAAATAGGTTCTCGCTCAACGAATCCACGTATTGCTGTATCAACGGGAGCATTTCTCCGTCAAATTTATTGACCGTGATTAATCCCCCGTCGGCTTGGGGACGTACATTGACATGAATGTCTGCCTCTGCGGCAAAGTAATCCGTGAATGATCGGTTCGGTGTCTGGTTTGACAGGAATATTGTTTTAAACCCGGCCTCCTTGAAGGCAGTTACGATGCTTTTATGCGTGTAGAGGTACTCGTAGTGGCAAGCGTCGGCGGCGGACAGGATGAGTGGTACGCTTTTGTGTGTCGTGTTAGATTGTGTTAAGGCATCTTTGTATAGTACCAGATTATCCTCGTTTTTTAATAACGGGTTGGTTTCCCGATGATACCCCCACAGTTCCCAGTTTTCAGCCCTTCCGGCCTCCCCGATTACCAGCACGTATATTTCCCGGCGTTGATGAACGGAATCACGGGTGGCATGATAGACGAAATCTTTCGAGGTGACGGGGTAGTTCATGCTGCGGTTCCATTTCACTCCCGCGTAATATAGGTTATACATTACGTTTGCCGGGTATATATCTGTTTTTACCTCGTAGGTGTTATCCCGGTGTTTCTCGAAAGCGACCAGTCCGGAACCAATGATAAAGAAGATGATTCCCCACGTGATCATGTGCTTGCGGAATACGGCAGTACGTTTCACTTTATGGTGTACGGCAATAGAGGCCAGCACGATAACGGGGATATAAAGGACGCAGACAATGATAATGGAGGGCCATATATTTCCCAGCAATTCCCCGGCCTCGGAGGCGTTCGTGGTGGGTAGGTTCAGGAACATATCAACAGCGATGACCGACTCTCCGAAGAGATAGAACAAAACGAGCTGGAAGGCGTGTAAGATCAGTACCGGAATCAGTATCAATTGCATGAGGCCCGCCCGTTTGAACAGGGAGAACACGACCATGTAAACACCAAGTGGTAGCAGAATCAAGATCGTTTTGCCCAGTCCGGAGAGAGGTTCCGTGAAAAGCAGACAGAAATTCGGGACTAAATTCAATGCGATAAAGAGCCAAAACAATAGTTTTGGCCGTTTCACGAAATTCACGATCCCTTTAAAAAGCTTCGTTAATGCCGAAGTAGAATGCGCTGACGCCTTTGCCGAATCCATAATCTAATCTTACGTTTACTCTGTTTTTAAATTCCCAGCGATAACCTATTCCGTAGGTCGGCAGGGTTTGTTTCCACTTGAATTTGTCCATGTCGGGGAACACGTTTCCGGCTCCTGCCCATGCGGTGATTCCGTGGCGGTTGTATATCTTCTGGCGATACTCTACCTGAAATTGTATCAGGTCGTTGTCCCGGTATCTTCCCTCGTAATACCCTCGCATGGCGTATGATCCTCCCATGAGGGAAACCATGCTCCAAGGGGTATTCCCGTAGTTGAATGTTCCTTGTAACTGGCTGGCGAGTATGGCACCTTTCCACATTTTCTGGTAATATCTGAAATCCACGCTTGTGCGTTTGAAACTATCGTCATTTCCCAGCCATCCGGGGAAGAATTGTTGTTCCAGTTGGGCGAAAAAGCCTCTTGCCGGGTTCGGGATAAAGTCTCGCGAGTCATAAGATATAACGAGTCCCGGTCCGAAGGTGTTCACGTTTTTCTTGGCCCCGTTGAGGAACGTGATGTCATCGAAATTCCTTGCCGTGACATTGCGGAACATGAGGTTTGCCCCGGCGTACAAGTTGGGTGCGAGTTTGTATAGAAGTTCCAGTTTTACCTGTTGTTCCAATCGTTTGTACTCTGTCTTGTGATCCTCGTCTTTCCCCGCATCGTAGCCGATTCCCCAGTATTCACTGGGAAACGAGAAAAAGTACATATTGATGTTTGCCCGGAAACGGTCTTTCGGGAAAATCATGTTGCCCCGGATACCTAGCAGGTAAAAACCCGTGGTCGTGACATCCCCGTAAAGGGAAATGTTTGACGGGGAGATGGTTTTATCTTCCCGGTCGATGCGGAACAGTCCGGATGCGACCACGCCGAGTCCCAGTTTCGTGTCACTCGAAAAGTGCGGCCCGCCGATGGTGGAGAAGGCGAATTTCTTTTCTTCTTTCACCTTGTTCGATTGCTCGAAATAACGATAGAGACGGTGAAAGAATCCATTCTTCAACGTGTCAGTTGTATTGTTCAGCGAATCTCTTGTCACGAGTTCCCCCGCCATGATGTCATGGAACGGGATAAACAATAAAAGGCATAACGACAATGCACATATTATTCGTTGAATCATATAATTAACCTGTAAAAATGTTTATAATCATTCATCTTGCGTCTTCTTGTACGCAATATCTATGCCAATTGTTTGCAAGGACGAATAATCATTAACGAGAAATAGGGGAAGTCTTTGCGTGTGATGTCGTTGTAAGCAGTCGTGTGTAGCTCGTCTGACGTGCCTACATTTTCGTAATAGTGGTACTCGTAGCAGGGACTTTTTTGCATGAAACGGTGTATTTCTTCCGTGCATTGCGAGAGTTTCATGATCACCACAACATGACCGTTGGAAAGAAGGGTGTCCAGTTCTTTGGCGGTGGTTAGTCCCGGTAGGACGACGAGTTTTTCTTCTTGTTTCACAATGTGCAGGCCCGAGATGGCTCCTGCCGCAATAAAAGCAGGGACACCGGCCACGGTGGTAACGGGAAGGTTCATGGAAGCGAGTTTGTCGAACATGTAATTCACGGAGGAGTAGAAACCGGAATCCCCTTCTGCCGTGATGGCAACGTTTTTACCCGTGGCGACAAGGGATGCTATTTCCGTGCAAAGGGCATCATAGGCTTGATTGGCAAACGTGCGATCCTTGGACATGGGGACGTGGAAAAGTCGTACTCGTTCCATGGCCACGGGCAGGGCTTGCAGGATGTCCCGGGAACGGGATTTGGTCTGTGTGCCGGGACAATAGATAATGTCCGCTCCCTGTAAGGCTTTTAATGCCTTTAACGTGATCAATTCCGGTTCTCCCGGTCCCAACGATACTCCCACGATTTTTCCTTTCATGTCTAAATTAGTTTGTAAAGTTTATAAGGTTCATAAAGTTTATAAGGTTTATGGTCCCTTGTGAGGTGCTTAGTTCACGGCAACGGAAGTTGCCGACAGGCTTCGTCCGAAGGACACCCCGTTACTTTATAAGCTTTATGAACCTTACAAACCTTATGAACTCTTTTTCTTCGTTGCAAAAGTCGCTAAAAAAGGAATAGCCTCAAAATAATATTTATATATTTGCAGGCGTCTTGGTGCTTTCATGTTGGAAGAAAAGGGAATCCGGTGAAATTCCGGGGCTGTCCCCGCAGCTGTAAAGTCATTGCCCGTCCGAGAGGGCGGATCTTTTCGTTAGGCCACTGGTGATACCGGGAAGGGGAAAAGATGACAAGCCAGAAAACCTGCCATGAGACGTGATTAATTAATACTTTCGGAGGAAAAGAAATGAATGTAGTGCGTTTTTTTTATCTTTTATGCTTTTGTAGTGTTCTCTTTTGTTGCAAGTCGACTTCACGCAAACAGTCGTCGGGAGAACAGACCGTGAAAGGGAAGGTCGATACGGTTTTCCGGATTCATATTAAGTATGCTAAAGGTTTTTGGTTGGAGGAACGTGAGGGGTACGTGGTACTGAACATCAAGGACCCGCAGGAGAGTAGTCATACTCATTACCAGTACGCTTTGGTTCCGCGTGGATCGACGGTGCAGACTCCAAAAGATTTACCGGTGGTGGCGTTGCCCGTGCGGAGTGCCATTTGCATGACTTCGTTGCAGCTCTCCAATTTCATCAAGTTGGGGGCGATGGATCGGGTGGTGGGAATCACGAGTACTCGTTTCCTGTTTAACAAGGATATGCAACGGCAGGTGGACGAGGGGCTAACCCGTCGTATCGGTATCGAGGGAAATTTCGATAACGAGGTGATCATGAGTATTAATCCCGACCTGATGTTGATCTCCCCGTTCAAACGCGGGGGGTATGATGCCGTGAAAGATATTGGAATCCCGCTGGTGCCTCATCTCGGTTACAAGGAGATGACACCGCTCGGTCAGGCCGAGTGGATCAAGTTTGTCGGCCTATTATTGGGGATGGAGGACGTGGCGAACCGGGAGTTCGATCGAATCGAGCAACGTTATAACTCTTTGAAAGCGATGGTGGGAGAGGTGAAGTATCGTCCCGTTGTATTTAGCGGGGAGTTACGTGGGGGTGTTTGGTATGCCGTGGGAGGAAAGAGCTTTTTGGCGCAATTGTTCCATGATGCGGGGGCGGATTATTTCTTGAAGGATGATCCCCGTTCCGGTGGTGTGACGCTTGATTTCGAGACCGTGTACAATCAGGCAGAGAGTGCCGATTACTGGCGGATAGCGAATAGCTTTGCCGGGGAGTATTGTTACGAGGCCCTGAAGGCGCAGGACGAGCGTTACGCGGACTTCAAGGCGTTCAAGGAAAAACACGTGGTCTATTGTAATATGCGGGAAAAACCGTTCTACGAGAGTATGCCTGCCGAACCGGAAGTCGTGCTGGCGGATATGATACGGGTGTTCCACCCGGAAATCCTTCCTGATCATGAACCGGTGTATTATGATATTTTAAAAAAGTGAGTCGATGAAGAGAGGTAAGTACACGATACTCGTTTTTGCGATCACGATTTCCATTCTCGTGTTCTTGTTGTTAAACTTGTTGCTGGGTTCAGTGGCCATCCCGTTTCGTGCGGTTTGGAATATCTTGACGGGAGGCGAGGGAGATCCGGTGGCATGGCAGAATATTATATTGAAATCCCGTCTTCCCCAAGCGTTGACCGCTTTGGTGGCGGGTGCGGGACTTTCGATAAGCGGTTTGCAGATGCAGACGATTTTCCGCAACCCGTTAGCGGGGCCGTCCGTGTTGGGTATCAGCTCGGGGGCAAGTCTCGGCGTGGCGTTCGTGGTGTTACTTTCCGGTCAACTGGGTGGGGTGGCATTAAGTCGTCTCGGTTTTATCGGGGAGGTAGCCCTGTCGATTGCGGCTATCGTGGGAGCCTTGTCGGTGATGGGGCTGATCGTGCTGGCATCCCGGAAAGTGGCGGGGAGCGTGACATTGTTGATTATCGGGGTTATGATCGGGTATATCGCTAACGCGGTGATCGGGGGGTTGAAGTTTTTTAGCGTGGAAGAGGATATTAAGGCTTACGTGATCTGGGGATTGGGAAGCTTTGCCCGGGTTTCGGGTAACCAGATGATGCTGTTCGTGACGATCATGGCCGTGATTATCCCGTTATCGTTTTTGTTGATCAAGCCATTGAATTTGCTGATGTTGGGTGATGGTTATGCCCGTAATCTGGGGTTGAATATCAACCGGGCCCGGGTGTGGGTGATTACCTGTGCCGGGGTGTTGACGGCAATCGTGACGGCGTATTGCGGGCCGATTATTTTCCTTGGGTTGGCGGTACCTCACTTATGCCGGGCAATTTTCCAGACATCCGATCACCGGGTGCTGATGCCGGCCTCGATGCTCGTCGGGGCATCGCTGGCATTGCTCTGCAACTTGATTGCCCGCTTGCCGGGATTCGAGGGTGCGCTACCCGTGAATTCCGTGACGGCATTGGTGGGTGCGCCCGTGGTAGCGTCGGTGTTGTTTAGGAAGAGGAAAAGGCGAGATGCGGTGGAGTTTTAGGGATTCAGTGATTTCGTGATTTATGATTTTAGATTTACAACTACCCCCACCAGCTCCCCCTTGCATAGGGGGTGAGACGAACGAAAGAAGTCGCTTTTATGTTTCAATGTAGCGCATTCTCCCCCTGTGTAAGGGGGAGTTAGAGGGGGTAGTTAATACGTTTTCAGTTATAACAAGTATGAAACAGGCAACCATTCAATTAAGGAATCTGGCGATCGGGTACAAGGGAAAGAACGACACGAAGGTGGTGGCGAGCGATATTTGCACGGCGATTAACGGCGGGGAACTAACCTGTTTGTTAGGGGCAAACGGGGTAGGAAAATCCACGTTGTTGCGCACGCTATCCGCTTTCCAACCCAAGTTGGAGGGAGAGATTGATATTATGGGGCGGGAGATTGGCACGTATTCCGACAAGGAGTTGTCCCGCACGATTGGCGTGGTACTGACGGAGAAATGCGATGTCCGGAACATGACAGCCCGGGAACTGATCGAGATGGGACGCGCTCCCTACACGGGTTTCTGGGGTACGTTGCACGGGGAGGATCGGGAGATTGTCGAACGATCAATCGCTCTCGTGAAGATCGAAAATCTGGCGGATCGTATGGTTCACACGTTAAGTGATGGCGAACGACAAAAAGTGATGATTGCCAAAGCGTTGGCACAGCAAACGCCCGTGATTTTCCTTGACGAGCCGACGGCATTCCTTGATTTTCCAAGTAAGGTGGAAATCATGCAGTTACTTCACCAGTTGACCCGGGAGACCGGAAAAACGATATTCCTTTCGACCCATGATTTGGAGCTAGCCTTGCAGATCGCCGACAAAATCTGGCTCATGGATCGCCAACACGGCATCACGATCGGCACGCCGGAGGATTTGGCTCTTGAGGGACATTTGAGCGGTTTCTTCGCTCGCAAAGGAATTGTTTTCGACATGGAAACCGGATTGTTTCGGGTGGAAAACCAGTATTCATCCCAAGTGCGGTTAGTGGGCCACGGTCAGAAATACGCCATGGTGCGTAAGGCGTTACAGCGTAACGGCATCTTGGCAAACCGGAACGTGGAATCGAGCGTGTGGGTAGAAACGGGAGATTTAACAACTTCCGGTTTCCGGATCTGCCGGGAAGGGGAAAACGTGATTGAAGTGGGGACAATCGAGGAACTACTGGAACAATTGAAAATTGAAAATGAAAAAGACTACCCCCTTTGGCTCCCCCTTGCACAGGGGGAGAAACGAACGCAAGAAAGCGCCTCAATGTTTCAATGTAGTATGTCCTCCCCCTGTGCAAGGGGGAGTTAGAGGGGGTAGTTGGAAAGATTGGAGCTAAAAGATAAAAACTAAAAGATAAAAGTTGAAAATCTAGAAGGGTGATTTCGTGGGTGGAAATCTAAAATGAATAAACCTGTAACTTGCTGAGGGCCAAAAAATAAGGCAGATCCTTATTCAGATCCGCCTTATTTCTTTTGCGGTTATACACTTTCTTGGATTTGTGTACCCGGTTGATGTTCACCGGGTGGAGATGTTCTCGGATCTCCTCGTCCCGCCGGGCTTTTCTCATGGCTTTGAGGTAGTCGGCCCGGGTAATTTTAAATTTGCTTTTCATGCTTCAATTGTTTTAACGTGTTTCCAGTCACGTGTTTTTCAAGTACAAAGATAGCATTTATTTTCGGGATTATTCCGTGTCGGGAAGTGTGATCGCTTTATCCTCGGAAAAGGCCGTGTTATCTGCGCGTGCAAAGAATGGGTGGATACATACTTCACCGTCGTCATCGCGAAGGATGATTTCGCATTTCCCGTCTCTACGGGTAGCCCCGGTTTCTTTTTCGAGCGTGAAAGTGTCGCGGTAATCTGCATAGAATATACCTACCATCATGCGGTCTGTCGGGGCTGCGGAGGGTTCATCCCGCGGATCGTCCCACGTGATGGAGACAAGCGTGCCGTTCCGTGTCG
>OGEE01000597.1_pt1 | contig 24501 bp, 12 predicted proteins | sample 1570571 | NCBI WGS metagenome assembly OGEE01 (sample SAMEA2582169, study PRJEB24529) | metagenome | biome: Human gut stool | place: China | collected 2011
TTTTTTTAGAATGTATTGAATGTATTATTTGATGTGGATGGTGTAATTCTTGCTGATGCCCTTGTAGGTGCATTTCACATAAGCCTTGTCTTGCAAGGTCTTAGGCTGAAGAATCTCTATCTCCACCTCCTTGTTGTCGGATGATGCAGTGATGCGTGGTGCGCTCTTCTCGCCTGTTTGCAAAGAGGCGATGACATCATACTCATTGTAACCGAAGTTGCCATTCTCATTGGTCATTCTCGTTGGAATGGTAGGAACATTGAGCTTTCTGCCGTTCATCTTGATTTCGATGGTAGGCGATACTGGGCATTCCATGTTCTCGCCCTTCTTGGTGAATCCGAGGCCCTCCAGTTCGCAAAGTTGCTTGCCCTCACCTTCGGCGATGAGATAGATGGCATGTTTCTTGCCGATACCATCGACCTTGTCAGCTACGTCCAGTGTCAACTTTTGGATTCCTTGTGCAGAAGTCTGGGTAGGCACGGTTAGCTCACCAAGCAATTTGCCTTTCCATGTCTTGTTTGCCCATGGACCATCCATCATTACTTTGATTTTGAAGCTCTTTTGCGTTTTTGCCTTCACAAAGATATTAAGTTGGGTGCCGTTTCCTTTTTTTGTTCCCTCAAAAGGTTGCAATCCTTTCTGTGCTTTGCTGAGACCGCCGAATCCGAAATACTTGAATCCAACGATATCACCAGCGTTCATGTTTACAGGCATGTGGTTGTTCCATACGTCCCAGGCATCCTGCATGGCTTGGTTGTTGCTCAGATAGCTGGCGATACCTGCAGAATAGTAGTGGTATGGATTCAAGCCGTATATCTGGAATCCTTCCGAAGTGACTTCTGCTCCCGTGTATTCTGTGTTGTCGGATGCTTTGGCGGTCCAGATGCCTTTCTTGTTGTATGGATCGTATGCCCTGATAACCACTTTTCCGCCTTCTTCCACAGATTTCTTATCCCATTGGATGGTAACGGGAGCAACGACAGACTGACGGGCAAACCCAAATCCACGTGGTGGGCGATGATAGAACACATACCATTGACCGTTGATTTCTTGTAGGCTTCCATGAGTGTTATGGGCGGCATTGCTGGTGATTAACTTGGTGCCGTCTTCGTTAGGAACCACTCCACGTGAGTCAACCAATACACCACCATTCTTCCATGGACCTAATGGGGTGTCTCCATAGGCATATCGCAAGGTGGAGTTGGTGTTGCCTAATCCGTATTCCTTTCCGGAATAGCCGGAGTAAATCATCACATACTTATTGCCTACTTTTCGGATGGATGATGCCTCGAAGAAGTTGAAATCTGTAGGCTTCTGTCCCTTGATGATAGGGTAGGTTGTTCCCTTAGGGTCTCTTACGTTGCCTTGTGCGTCGCAAGCTGGCAGCGAGTACTTGATGAGCTCAGTACCTGGTCTGAGCGAGTACATGGTGCTAGGGTCGAGTTGCGCTGCTGATGAATGTTGGAATCCCCAGTAGCCGTATGCTCTGAATCCTGTATCGTAATCTGGATCCTTTGGGTCAGTGATATTCTCGATGTATACGGATGGGTCGAAGTCGAGGATGCTGCCAGGCAGCTCTTCCGTTCCATCTGCATTGAGGTTGATGGGAGTGAAAGGACCATCAGGTCGCTTGCCTTTGCAGACCATTCTCACACGCTTGTGTCCTCGGGAGTGAGGATAGAGATAGTAAACTTTTGTTCCATCTTTTCGTTTTATCTCTACCAGATCGGGAGCAAACATGGTGTCCCATTGGTTGTTGATGTGATAGGAAAAAATGGCTCCCTCGTCTCTCCACTGGGTGAGGTCTTCTGTTGGGGCAGACCACATGCGTATGTCTGATCCGCAGTAAGACTTGAAGGATGTGTCGTGAGAGCCTATGATGTAAGCTCTGTACTTCCCTGGGTTGTCAGGGTCTTCGAATACTCTAGGTTCTCCGTCTGGCACATGCTCCCAAAGTGGGAGATATGGATTTTGTGCCATGCAAGGAGTGCTGAGCGAAAGCAATGGGATGGCTGTGAGCATGAATCCCATGCACTGATTTTTGATTTTTATCATATTGCTATATATTATAATGTGTTTGTGCTTGCAAAGTTATAAAAATAATGATATAATTGATGTTTCGTATGTTCCTTAAACATATAGTCTTGTTACAAGTTTAAATTTGCGATGTTTTTGCAACATATAGAAAGGTGATCTATGTTAATGGTAAGATGGCAGGTCATCATGTTAGCGCTTTAGTCTTAGATGTTGACTTAATTGGGCAGTATTTATCATATTTTTGTTGATGTGGGAATGTACGCCAAAGTGTTTGGAACATGGAGAAAAGTTGTTCTTGGAGCAAAGTTGTACCTTTGCATAAAAAAGGGAATAGGTGGGGCAATCCCCTTCTTCTCTATTTTTCATAATTTCTCTATTTTAATAATATTACAGTATGAAATTTCAAATGAAGATCAACTTTCCATGGTCAAGGCCTCTCTTAGCCTGTTGTTTTGTGATGTTTGCTCTCACTGCAATGGCTGATTCCTTTATCAGCTTCCAACAGCAAGGGGGAGCATTCCCTATTTCCACCGCCTCTCAGATGTCTGGTATCTGTATGGATGCTCACGAAAAACAAAGTGTGAAAAGAGCAGCGGAAGACCTGCGTAAGGATATCTATACCGTGTCGGGTCGTTCACCCAGAGTGTGCTGCCAGGGCGAGGATGTGGTGCGTTATCCCATCCTCATTGGTACATACGGAGTGAGTGAAGCTATTACTCGCCTTGCCAAGAAAGGCATCTTGCCAGAGCGTTCGCTCAAGGGCAAGTGGGAGAGCTTTGTCATCAAGACCATTGATCATCCTGCCAAGGGCATGGAGCGTGCCTTGGTGGTGGCAGGTAGCGATATGCGTGGCACCATCTATGGCATTTACGAGATTTCCCGACAGATGGGGGTGTCGCCTTGGTATTGGTGGGCGGATGCGCCGATAGCCAAGCATGAGGAGGTCTTTGCCAAGCCATGCTCTGTGGAGAGTGGAGAGCCGAAGGTGAAATATCGTGGTTTCTTCATCAATGATGAGTTCCCTTGTATGATCACCTGGGCTAGAAATAAGTTTGGGGGCATGAACAGCCAGATGTATGCCCATGTCTTTGAACTCCTCCTTCGCCTCAAGGCAAACTGCCTCTGGCCTGCCATGTGGGGCTCGTTCAAGGAATACAAGCCTTTGGTACCTATCTTGAAGGATGAGAACGGACTGTATGAGGGCAACTGCTTCAATGAGGATGATCCGGAGAATGCCCGACTGGCTGATGAATATGGCATCGTGATGGGTACCTCGCATCATGAGCCGATGCAACGCTCGCAGCAAGAGTGGATTCGACATAAGAAGAACTATGGCAATAGTGAATGGAACTGGTTGACCAACAAGAATGCCATCAAGCGTTTCTTCCGAGAGGGAATCGAGAATAGCAAGGGTTACGACAAGCTCGTGACCATCGGTATGAGAGGTGACGAAGACCGTCCGATGACCGATGCAGGTAGTAGAGAGGCTAACTTCCGGCTGATGGAACAAATCATTTCGGAACAGCGAAAAATCATAGCTGATGTCACCAGAAAACCAGCCGCCGAGACCCCACAGGTCTGGACACTCTACAGTGAGGTGCTTGATTATTATGACCAGGGACTCAAGGTGCCCGATGATGTCATCGTGATGCTTTGCGATGACAATTTCGGTCATGTGCGCCGACTTCCTGATAGAAAGAAAAATTTCCACAAGGGCGGCTATGGTATGTATTATCATGTAGGCTATTATGGTGCCCCAAGAGCCAGCAAGTGGCTCACCATGTCGCATATCGCCGAGATGTGGGAGCAGTTGCAAGCCACTTATCAACATGGTGTGGATAAACTCTGGATGCTCAATGTCGGTGATATCAAGCCCCATGAGTTTGCCATAGACTTTTTTATGAACATGGCATGGAATCCCGATGCTTTCGATGCCAGCAACCTGGAGCAATATGCACAGGGATTCTGTGCCCAGCAGTTTGGTGATAAAGAAGCGAAAGAGGCTGCTCGTCTCTTGATGAGCTATGGAAGATATGCGTCTAGGGTGCAAGCCGAATTGCTGGATGACAAGACATACAATTTGCAGACGGGAGAGTTTAAGGGCGTACGGGATGAATTCCTGGCCTTGGAGGCACGAGCCCTGCGTCAGTATATCAGTTTGTGCCCAGCGGCAAGGGATGCTTATCAAGAGCTAGTGCTCTTCCCTATACAAGGCATGGCTAATCTTTATGATATGTATTACTCTTTGGCGATGAACAAGCAACTCTATCGTGAGGGACGTATTGAGGCTAATACATGGGCAGATAGGGTGGAGGAATGTTACAAGAGAGACTCCTTGCTCTGCGACAATTATAATCACCATATCGCCAATGGCAAGTGGAATCACATGATGGATCAAGTGCATATCGGCTATCAAAACTGGCATGCCCCGCAGCATCAAGTTATGCCTATGGTATATCGCATTCAGCAGAGTACCCCTTTTGCCGTTACGCAGCCTAGTACAGGCTACGTGTTCGAGCAAGATGGCGGCATGGTGGTGATGGAGGCAGAGCATCTCTTCTCACTGACACCGGCTGAATCAGAGAAGTCGCAGTGGAGACTCATCCCTGGTTTAGGACGAACGAAGTCGGGTATAGCTCTCTTCCCATATACCCAGCCAACAGCAGGAGCGTATCTTACCTATAAAATGAGATTTAAGGCAGATATGGATTCGGTGGATGTACATCTTGTTACCGATGCAGTGATGCCCTTTGTGCTGGGCGGTCATTATGTGGCAGTGTCGCTGGATGGTGGCAAGGAAGAGATTGTAGGGCTGAATCAGAATCTGAACTGGGAGCATAAGTACGACTTGATGTATCCTACAGCCGCATCGCGCATCATCGAGAAGAAGGTGAGGATGGCTGTAGGAAACACGGGGAAGGCAGAACATACCTTGAGGCTTCGTCCTATGCAGCCTGGTATTGTATTTGAGAAAATACTCATCAATCTTGGTGGGTATAAACCTACTCATCTAGGAATGCTAGAGAGTCCTTACGTGAGGTGAGGGCTCTCTTCTACCCCTTTTTTTGCTACTTTTGCAGCGCAAAACAACAAAATAGAAAATAACAAAGAATAAACAATTGATTTTATGAAGAAATATATCTTGTTGGCAGGTATGCTGCTGGGAATAATCTCCACTGTGGATGCAGCCGAACAGTTTGTAAAGTTTGACAAGGCTTCAGCTGAAAATGCCCTTCTCTTGACGGGCACGAAGGATACCATCCGCTATAGTCCTTCCGACTGGAAGGGAGTGAAGATGGCTGTCGCTAACTTGCGCCATGACTTGCGTAGCGTGACGGGCAGTGAGTATGCTCCCGTCGTGGTGGCTACAGTAGGAAAAAGCGAAATCGCCAAGAAATATCCCAAGCAATCCAAGCAGTTGAAGGGCAAATGGGAGCAATATCTCATCTTCACCGACAAGGGACAACTGGTGATTCTCGGCTCCGACAAGCGTGGCACCATCTATGGTATCTATGAGTTGTCTCGCCAGATAGGTGTGTCGCCTTGGTATTGGATGGCTGATGCGCCTATCGCCCATCATGACCAGCTTTATGTCTTGCCTGGTACTTATACGGATGGAGAACCTAAGGTGAAATACCGTGGCATCTTTATCAATGACGAGTGGCCATCCTTTGGTGGATGGTGCGGCAACCAGTTTGGGGGCATCAATTCCAAGGCTTATAGCCATATCTTCGAACTATTGCTCCGTTTGAAAGCCAACTACTTCTGGCCGGCGATGTGGGGCTCACGCTTTAACGAGGATGACCCCAAGTCGCCACAGTTGGCGGATGACATGGGCATCGTGATGGGTACCTCCCACCATGAGCCGATGATGAGGGCACATAAGGAGTATGTGCGTCGCAAGGCTGAGGTGGGTCCATGGGATTATGCACAGAACCCTGAGCGCATCGAGAAGTTCTTCTCTGATGGCTTGAAGCGCAACAGCAAGTATGAGAACATCATCACCATCGGTATGCGAGGTGATGGCGATGTGGCGATGGGCAACGGAAAGGACGAGGACAACATCAAGACATTAGGAAAAGTGATTGAGGCTCAGCGTCGCATCATCAAGGATTGCTATGGCAAGCCGGCAAGCTCCGTGCCGCAGCTCTGGGCTATCTTTACCGAGGTGCAGCGATACTATGATGCGGGATTCACCGTTCCAGATGACGTAACCCTGCTCTTCTGCGACAACAACTGGGGCTATATCCGCCGCAAGGGTACTGCAGCAGAACGCAAGCGCAAGGGTGGACTGGGCTTGTATTATCACATCGACATGAATGGTGGTCCTTGGAACGACCGCTGGGTGAACACCACAACCATCCCGAAGCTCCGTGAGCAGCTGCATGAGGCATACGCCAGCGGCATCGACCGCATCTGGATCATCAACGTGGGTGACTTGAAGCCGAAGGAGGTGCCTATCGACTTCATCATGGATTATGCATGGAACCCTGATGCGGTGAAACCAGGAGATGAACTGCCATGGTTGGAACGATTCTCTCAAAGCATCTTCGGCGAGGAATATGCCAAGGAGACTGCCGACTTGATAGCCAAATACAGCAAGTATAATCTTCTGCGCAAGCCTGAGGCTCAGGTGCCAGGCTTGTTTAATGAGCATGAGATGCTGGTGATGTCACAGCGTTGGCAGTCGTTGGTGGAAAGAGCAGAGCTGTTGCGCAAGCAGATGCCTAAGGAGAAGCAGGATGCTTTCTACCAGTTGGTTTATTATCCAGTGGTGGCTAGTGCTGGTGTGGCAGAAATATACAATCATGCCACCATGGGCGACAGCCTCGGTGTGGAGGTGTTGATGAAGAAAGACCAGCAGTTGAGCGACTATTATAATAATGTGTTGGCAGGTGGCAAGTGGAAAGGCATGATGATGGATAATCACATCGGCTATACCCAATGGTCAATCCCAGACAAGAATCGCAACCCGATGACCTTGGGCATGAAGATAGAGCATCCGTTAAATGTACCTGTTTCCACCACGGAGATTGGCATTCCAGCCTATCAGTACAGCCGAATCAAGGAAGGCAAGAATGCCAAGTGGATTTTCTTGCCAGACTTGGGCAGAGGTAAGGGATGCATGGGCATCGACCATGTGATGGCAGCAAGTGAGCCGGATGGTAAGGGTGCATCGCTGGAATACGATTTCGAGCTTTCTTCCGATATGCAGCAGCTTTCCATCGCCCTCGGCATTCTGCCAACCCAGGATGTCTATCCAGCTCGTGGCCTTCGCATCGGCATCCAGATAGACGACCAGCCCTTGCAGATTGTGGATGCTCGCGCAGGATTTGTGGATACCTTTGCCGAGTACACTCCTCAGAACCTCTCTGTGTCCAAGGTGTTGAAACCATTGCCTGAGCTGCCTAAACTGGTTTTGAATGGTTGGTGGAAAGGGAAGCGACAGCTTAGAAGAGACGAGGTCTTTGACAACCTGCGTTGGTTGGCAGCTACGTCATCATCTGCTGTCAAGGCTGGTAAGCATACGCTTCGTGTCGTGATGATAGACCCTGAGATTGTCTTGGAGCAGGTGGTTGTCAATCCAGACAACAGCAGATACAGCTATTTCGGGCCAAACTTGTAGTTGAAATGTCGTAAATATACTTTTCTGAAGACTTTGAAAGAGTCTTGGAACATGAAACAAGGTTTTGGGAACATAAACCAAAGCCTTGTTTCTATCTATTTTGTAAATTTGCAGCCGAACTATAAGAAGTGTTTTGGTTTAGATAATAATTTTTATATGACACATGTTAAAAGAATAATTGAGATTACGGTATATACCAAAAGATTACTTTTGGTTATAGTTTTTGTACTTTTTAATCTTTTTGTCCTCATGGCTCAGAGTAATGTTTTAAAAAACATTAACTTGCTTTCTGTTGATCAGTCACACAATTCATTGCGAGTTGGTGACGAAATGCTAGGGAAGGAATTGGTGTGGTGTGATGATATATGGAATTTAAAAGGTGCAGATGTCTTGGACGATAGCATTCCAGAGAAAATCTCAGATTTTGGAGAGTCTGTTACTCGATTAAGATGTGGCAATCGTTTTTGTTATCATTCAGAGAATGATAGCTTATACCAGATTGGGCATGTTAATAATCAACTGCTGATGTTTTATTTGCAGCCAGAGTGCTTGTTAAGGTATCCATTTGTCTTGAATGATAGCTTGCAAGGCACATTCTTTGGTAAGGGTTTATATTGTTATCGTTTAGCTGTGGCTACGTATGGTACGTATCATACAAAGTTTATGAAGGTGGGAACATTGTGCCTTCCTGATGGTACAGAAGTGTCTGGTGTTGGACTTGTTCAAACAGAAAGAGTTCTTTTGACAAAGACTTACCCTGCAATTCAATCATTCTTGCGTGGGGATTATTTTTATAAAGACAGCATTATGGCACATTTCACATCGGGCAAAGATGTAGAGAAAGAAACGGTTCAAAGACTATATGTACGAGGATACCGCTATCCTGTGGTTGAGGCATATAGTAAAAGAAGATGTTCGGATGATTCTCTCATAGTTAGAAGGCTTTTCTATTTTCCGATGGAGGAACAGGTCAATTTGCCATTAGACGAGAAGAATATGGCGATAAGAAAAGAGCTTCTGGACCTAGATGGGGATTTAAAGTCTTTGCAAAAATTGGACCTTGATAAAAAAGAAAATGACAACTTCAAGCAATATGCTTTCTATTATGATGTTTCAACGCGACAAGCAAAATTATCGTATGAATGTTTGCATGATGTTGAGATGACTATTGTATTGTCTGATAGTCAGGGACGCATTTTTAAAAGAAGAAACGTGCATGAGTCTGAAGTTAGTCTTACTTTTGATTGTAATGGATTACCTACAGGACAATATTTGTTACGTGTCAATATAAATGAAGAGACAGCTAAACTAGAAAAGTTTAATATAAAATAGCTTGCTTTATGAAGATAACTAATTTTTCGCTTATTATGGTTGCCATGGTATTGATATATATGATGGCACAGCCTGTTAGCGCCCAAGAAAAATTGCAGGATGACTCAGTAGCTTTGGTTAATGCGAATTCTAGTAGTGAACCATCTTTGCGAGTTTCTATACCAGCCTCTCCACAGGCATTAGCATTTCAGCGTGTAGGTGAGTTTGATGTGAACAATTCCTCTGGCATTCCTGATATAAATATACCATTATTTGAAATTGATCATTTTGGCTATAAAATCCCTATGTCACTTCGTTATGAACCTTTACCATTCAAGGCAGGGTATCATTATGATGTGTATGGTTATGGTTGGACTTTACAGGGAAACTCTTGTGTTTCACGTACGATAAATTCACAGCCAGATGATTGCTTTGATTTCAAGTTGTCTAAAGATTTTATGAATAAATATATTGGGAATGCCGCTTATAGCCTTAATTCTAACAACTGGGAGTATGATAACTTTAGCGTCGTATTACCAGATGGTTCTAATTTTGATTTTGTCATTCAAAATTTAGGTAATGGTGCATACGGTTATAAAGTATCAAATGGTAGATCTGTAAAAATTACTTTTCAGAGACGTCTTGAATCTTTTGTTATAATTGATGAAGATGGAGTAAAGTATACTTTTGATGTTATTGATTATACACGTGGGGTAAGCCGTCCTGTGACTTGGAATCTGAGTAGGATTGATTTGCCCTATTCAGATATTCCTATTCTATTTTCTTATGAAACCATACTTAATACTAACTATGCGCAAGTTTTAGATACGCCATATCTTTATTTGTATCATAATCATAAATATGCTGGCAATTATGCAGGTGAATTACCTGATGAAACAATCATGAAGCATGGGAAGGTAGCTGGAACTGCTTCTAAATATGATATGAAATTGCTGACAGGAATATGGTATGGTCCTACTCATATAGCTTTGGATTATGTATATGGTTCTAATCAACATGGTTACAATCATCTAAAAAGAATTACGGTAAAGGATAATGCTGTTGTAAAAAGATATTTTGATTTGTCCTACCAAAAGGAAACGGTAATGTCCTTCCAAGATTCAGTGGCTCTGTTGAAGAGTTTAACGATACATGGCGTAGAGGCTAGTCAAACTCCGATGGTATATACTTTTAAATATTCAACTGTTTCAAGAATGAATGGAGCTGATTATTGGGGAAATCTTACTAATCAATTTGTAAACTTTACCATTGCAAATATGAATGCATTTGTGGAAAATAGTATATCATGGTTGCCTACAAATGGATATCCTGCTTATCGAATTAAGGAGAAAGATGCTGCTGAGGCTGGTAATCCTTATACTAAGATTTGTCTGCAAGAGAATAATCATGCTGTTGACCATTGTAGTCCTTCCTCTCCATACTCCCATGGCGTGCTAGTGGAAATGACTTATCCTACAGGTGGAAAAACTAAATTTGAATATGAAAACCATAAGTTTGTTACAGCTCATGATTCTGATGGTAAGTATATTCATACCAAGAAAAAACGTCGTATATATGAGGGTGGTGGATTTAGAATACGTAAAATTTCTAATTATACTGCAGATGGAAAAATAGCTGATGTGATGTCCTATTGTTATGGACCAACATATCGTCAAATAAAGGACGAAAAATTGAATTTGCCTTGCAAGTATAATACGTCTTTCCTTGATACTCATTGTGGTTTCGGAGAGCCTGTTGTCGATCCTAATATTTTGACATTTAGCTCTTTTACTGCGTATCAAGAACCTACGAAGATACAATATATGCTTACAGGGTTGAGTAAAGAAGGAAGGCAGGAAGCATTTCCAGATCCTTTTTTTACATTTGATCCTCATGAGACAAATCTTCCGACTGAAAATTGGCGTTGGGAATGCACATTCTCTGCTTTAAATTTTCGTTCTTTGTTGAATGGACGAAAAGCCGTAGTCTATCCATATATTACGGTATATGATGGAGATGTATGGAGTGATGAGAGTAAAATAGGGCAATGTTCTGGTATGACAACCTATAAATATTATGTTTATGATGATGAGCGTTATCAAGATTCTACCTATTTTGAAGCTCCAAGGTACTTTGGAAAGGTGTTGGCAAGTGAAGAAAAAAAATATAAGTGGAACCAGTTGTTGGAAAAGACGGAATATGAACTCACTGATGGCGAATTTAAAGTGAAAAATAGGGAAACCTACCGCTACTCAGAGTTTGAAAATTATGTAGAAGGATATGTTGATGCTCAAAGACAGCCAGTTGATACTTATGATTTTTATCATACTATAAGAGAAATGATGGCAGAAAAAGGAAACTATTATGGATATTCAAAGTTAAGTGATCTTAGTCAAGAATGTTACTTGCCTAATGGTATGTTGTTGAATAATGAAACTTATGCTTATAATGCGAATTTGATACTTAATAGTATAAAGAAAGGCGAAAAAGAAACGACAATATCATATCCCATAGCAAAGGGCGGAAGTGTGCCGATTGTTCAGAAAATGTTAGAGCGAAATATGCTAAAAACTCCTCTTCAAACAATTGTTGCAGAATATGGAAATGATAGTTCTGGTGAGAAAGTTGAGTACAAGGAATATTGCGTAGGCAATAAAAATGTAATTTTACCTTCTGAGGTAAGTGCATTGTGTGCTTCTCCATTAAATGATAGCACTTATTTTGTCTCAATGGATAGTGTCATAAGTTATACCCTTAATGGTCATTTGCGTGAAATCATAACCAAAGATGGGGTGCATACTGTATATTTGTGGGGTTACAATAATCGTTATTTGATAGCTGAGATTGTGAATGCAACCTTGAGTGAAGTGACAAATGCTGTGCAAACATTGTTGGGAATGGATATCGAATCTTTAGAAAGTAGTGATGCTTTTGATGAAAAGAAATGGATTCTTTTAGGACAACAACCTAGTCTTTCTAGAGCCATGGTTACTTCATTCACATACTGTCCGTTGGTGGGAATTACCTCTCAGACAGTTCCTTCTGGTAGAACTGTCTATTATCGCTATGATGGGTTGGGAAGTCTGATAGAGGAATATGATTACAAGAATAATATTGTGGCGGATGAGAATCATCGCACGTTGAAGCAATATGAATGTCATTATAGTAATGTCTTAAAGTAGAAAATATGGAGCAATTAAAATGTTTGTTATCTTTCCTGTTGGGCTTGGTCTCATCAACGCTTTTCGCCCAGGAGGTAGTGGACTATAGTTATGTCAAAACACGTACTTATGCCTCTGCTGATGGTAGTAAGGTGTTGGAACATGTGGATTATGACAATGGACTTGGAGACATGCTGTTGCAGGTTGAGCTTGGTGCTTCTCCTGGTGGTAAGAGCATAGTCTCCTATATGGAGTATGATAACCAACGTCGTCTTTCTAAACGTTGGTTACCTGTGGCTGTGTCTGGGAATGGTATGTTGGGCGGAGAAACATTGAAGCAAATTGCTAATGAATTGTACTCTGATGCCTTTCCTTATCAGGAGACAATTTATGAATTGTCCCCACAAGGTGATAAAATCAAGGAGTTTAATCCTGGCTCAGATATGCGTAGTGCTGGTCATTACAATAAGTATTCTATGTTGACAAGCATTGCTGGTAATGATTCTTTGTTTTGTAAGTGCATACGTTCTGTTGGTGATGAGCTTTACGAGCAAGAAAGCTTTTATTCTCCTTTTAAGGTGATGCGCCATGAAGATGAGGAAGGTAACAGTGTGCTGGAATTTTATGATGCGAACGAAAAAATGATTTTGTCGCGTCTTCAATCTGGTAACACGTATCTTTCCACTTATTATGTCTATGATCAACTGGGCAATTTAAGTTATGTCATTCCCCCCGCTTTGTCAGATGATATAGGACAATATTTGGATGTGGAACATGTGTCAAATACAGAAGCGTTTAGGAAATATGTAACGCAATATAGGTATGATGGTTTCCACCGTTGTATTTACAAGCGCCTTCCTGGATGTGAGCCAATATATTATATCTATGACAAGGCAGGCAACATGATTTTTTCACAAGATGGCAACCAACGTGAACGTGGAGAGTGGAGTTTCTCTATTCCTGACCGATATGGACGTGAGGCATTGAAAGGTATATGTAAAAATACCTTTGATTACCAGTCTGAGCCTTTGCTTGGACAGATAGTTTGTGCTATATATTATAATACCGAAGAATATGCTGCTGCATTGGGTTATAAAATAGAGGGCATAGAATTACAGAAGCCACATGTAATGGATGTGAAAATGTATGACGATTACCGTTTTGTGGGGTGCCTTGGCATTCCAAGTTCTTTAAGATATGAGCAACCAAAGGTAGGATATGGCGTGGCTTGTTCCCAGAGTAAAAATATGCAGACAGGTCATGCAAGAAACATCTTGGGTGCTGGGGCTATCTTCGAAGCATACTATTATGATGAACAGGGACGAGTAATACAAAAGAAATCAACGACGAACAAGTATGAGGATGATGATTTCTTTTCGTATGATTTGTTGGGCAATGTATTGAAGCATCAACGAAACCATCTTGTTGATGGTAAGTTGAAAATGGAGGAGTGTTATACTTATTCGTATGACCATGCTGGTAGGCTGTTGAGTGAGGAACACCAACTGAACAATGGCCGCAAAGTATCATTGGTAGAGAATGCGTATGATGAGTTAGGACGTCTAAGTTCGACAAAGCGTAATGGTAATGCTTCACTAATGACAACCTTTGCCTTTGATGTGCGCTCAAATCTGACCAACCTTCATACATCAAACTTATTTGATGAAAAACTGTATTATACCGAGGATGCTCAGGGCAATCAACCTCGTTTCGATGGTAACATTTCTGGCATAGAATGGACGACAGGAGGAAAAGCTAGAGGCTATAATTTCGAGTATGATGGCTTTTCCCGTTTGTTGAAAGCCAATTATTTGGAGGAAGGAACAAGAAGTAAGCACTATGATACGAGCTATTCGTACAATAAGTCGGGAAACATAATTCTGTTAAATCGTCGTGGTCTTCAAGATGGAGGAAGTTATGGATTTATAGACCGATTGATTATTCATCATGATGGTTATCGATTGAAACGAGTTTATGAAACAGTAGCGGATCCAACTTATGCTGGTGCCTTCAATTTTGTGAAGGGTCCCAAGGCGGGAATTGAGTATGAATATGATAAGAACGGCAACTTGGTGAAGGATATCAACAAGAAAATTAGCAAGATTGAATATAATTTGCTAAATTTGCCTCAGTTAATCATTTATGAGAATGGTAACAGGATTAGCTTCTCTTACGACTTGAATGGAACCAAGCGAAAGGTGGAGTATACCTCGGTAAGTCCTGCCAACAAGCATGTAGTGGAATATATAGAGAATATGATATACGAAGATGGAGTTTTGAAGCAACTGTTAGTAGATGGTGGATATGTTTCTTTTGAGGAAGCAACTCCTATTTACCATTTTTACCTGAATGATCATTTGGGTAATTGCCGTGTCGTGGTTAACCAGAATGCACAGGTGGAGCAAGTGAACCATTACTATCCTTATGGAGGACTTATGGCTGAAAGCACAGGACAGGAAGTTCAGCGTCGCAAATACAATGGAAAGGAACTGGACAGAATGTTCGGCTTGGACTGGTATGACTATGGAGCAAGATGGTATGATGCAACTCTTGGGTTATTTGTGAGTGTGGATCCTTTTGGTGAGCTTGATTACGATCTAACTCCTTATGGCTATTGTGGTGGAAATCCCATAAGCAGAATAGACAAGGATGGGCAGATATGGACAAATGTGGGTGGAGCTTTAGTTGGTGCGGCTACAGATTATGTTAGTCAGGTTATTTCTAATTCTATAAAGTCTGGTGAGGTATCCATGGATAGTTTTACGAATGTGAATGGTCGTTCCATAGCTTTATCTGCTGTAGCTGGTTTTGTTTCAAGTGGTGCTTCTGCTATTGGTGCATCCGTAGGAAAAACTGTAATGGCAAGAAGTGGTAGTAAATTTGCTGGTAAACTTGCAAAAAGAATGGCAGAGGAAGCTACGGAATTTTCTGCAAATATGATTTCTGCACAGGGTAATATTAAAAAAGCGTCTTCTCAACATGCTTTTGGTAAATTGAACAAGGCGGCAAGTATACCTCGTCATACAGTGAAGTCAAATAAAGAGATTCGGAAAGAAATGGAAAAAACATCAAATATAAGAAAGCCTATGAATCAAAATCAAAGAAGAAATCTCAAACGACAAGCAGGTAGAAAACAAAAAGTTATAATAAAAAAGAACAAAAGAATTGAAGACGTTAATAAAGTAAAACAAGTCGGTGTTGATGTATGTTATGGTACATCTGATCATTATTATAACGATAATTAAATATAAGCATATTATGAGAAAAATATTTGTAAAATTATATAAAAGGTTTTGTCTTTGTTTGTCTTTTTTGTGGCGTATATTATTCGGTCTTTTGATAAATGCGGTTTTTTTGTTTTTATATGAATCGCCTTCGTTCTATCGTGATGAATATGCTCGAGAGGAACTTAAAAAGGAATGCTCCTTGGTTCAAGGAGTTGTCTATGATGTTCATACGGGTAAAGGTAATCATTATATCAATTATTCTTTTAGCATTAAGGGGAAGGAATATAAAGGTGTGTCTCGTTATGGGGCATGGGAACACAAGTATGGTAGGGAACCAGAGGAGGGAGATTCGGTGTCAATATGTTATAAGCAGAATAATCCGGAAATTAATATGTTGCTTGAGTATTTTGATGCTCAACCTAATTTTAAACACAAGTGGTCGATGATTTTATATCCTAAAATCCGAAAATTTATAAATTTAGATTTTTTGATGTATGATTAATTTGGTAATATGCAGGTAAAGTGAATGTCAATCCAGACAACAACAGATATAGCTATTTCGGGCAAAGCTTGTAGTTGAAACGTCGTAAATATGCTTTTCTGAGGACTTTAAAAGAGCACTGGAACATGAAACAAGGTTTTTGGAACATAAACCAAAGCCTTGTTTCTCTTTTTGCAGTAAATTTGCAGCCGAATCAGATCAGAAACGAATGTTTAAGCTGAATTTTAAGTCTAGTAATATAGACCTATAAAATATAAAACATAACATATAACAATTTTAATATTTAAAAACTTAAGATTATGAAGAAAAAGTATTTTAAACCAGAAATTGAAGTGCATGAAATGCAACTTCAGTGTTCATTGTTGGCAGCCTCCTATCCTAATGAGGATAAGGAGTATGATTATCCAGAGGATGAGTATTATGATGGTTCGCTAGGATAAACTTATGTCTGGTAAGTAGATAATAAGTTATTTGTTTATTGGAATTAATAATTAGGAATAGAATAGATTATGAAAAAAATAATACTTTCTATATGTGCTGCCCTTATGCTTTTCTGTGGGGGGGGCATCTGCTAAGGTTTCTACAATGAAGAGCAATTTCGTCATAGGAACTTCTAATGCAACCTATGATAAAGAGACTGGCAAATTTGAGTGGAAGTCGCAATATAACAACTGGATGGAGTTATTCACAAACTTGGAAGGTCAAGTTTCTAAATACAAGCATCTGAAGATCAAACTTACAGAGCCAACCCATGGCTATCGTTTGCTCATTTATAAAAAGGGCAATAGTAACGCAAGTTTTGTCAAGTTTATGGAAGCTGAAGATACTACGGTTGACTTGGATCTTACGACATTGAAGTTGGAGGAAGGTTGTACCATCAATGACATAGATAGAATCTGTATTTCTGGTAAAGATGCCAATGGCTCCTTTACTATTATGCCAGCTGACGTCACCCTTGAGACAGATGACATTGAGACTCTGACCATTACCACCACGGTGGATGCAAACTCTGATATTAACACCCCATTCCAGTGGTACAAGGGTACTGAGCCTAGAACTTTAGCCGTGGAGAATAATATCGGTAAGACAGGAGTGCCTGTTTTATGGGGATATGGCTATAATAACAGTGAGGGTGAGGGCTATTTCAATCTGAATGGATATAGTGCTCTCCTTGTAAAGGTTAACAATTTTGATGCTACCAAGAATAAGACATTCCGTGTAATGAATGCGTACAATAATGAACATGCCGTTATAACAATGACAGGCGATGAGACATTGGTTCCTTTCAGCGTCGCTAAGTGTACATCACTGAAAGGTGCATCTGGGAACGCTCTTGAGCAGGAAATCACCTCCATCGACTTCATCGGTGAGTATCAGGCTGTCAACACTGAGTCTCCTTTCGCTATTGCAGCATCCACAGGCTCTAACGTCTCTTACGACCGTAATTTCACACAGGGTCAGCCATGTACCGTTTGCTTGCCTTTTGCTTTGACGGCAGATGAACTGGCAAACGTAGGTAAGGCTTATACCTTGTCTGCAGTTAGTGGTTCTAAGGCAACCTTTACCCCAGCTGCTGCAATCGAGGCTTACACGCCATACCTCTTGATACCATCCGCAGATGGCAAGCTCTTGGAGAATATTGCAGCTACCAAGGACATCGCTGATGTTCCTGATGAGGCTAAGACATCTGTATCTGGAAGCTATTCTTTCGTAGGTACGCTTCAGGCAAAGCAGTCTGTCAAGACAGATGGTATGGAGGTTTATGGATTCAGTGCAAGCGAGGGCAAGTTTGTACATGCAAGCGACAAAGCTAGCATTGATGCCTTCCGAGCATACATCTCTGTTCCATCTACGGCTCTTTCTACTGCTGCATCTCGTTCTATCGACCTCGATTTCGGTGGCACAACTGGCATCAATGAGATTCAGAATGCCCAGTCTTCTTCAGCTCAGGCAACCTATGATGTTGCAGGCAAGCGTGTAGGCAAGAACTACAAGGGCGTTGTGGTAAGCAACGGTAAGAAGATGATTAAAAAGTAAAATTTAAGAATTTATACAAAATCCTGTTAACGAGGGTGCTTCGACAAGGAGTACCCTCGTTTTGATACATATTTTAAAAACACTCTTCACTCTTCACAAATATACCGCAAATAGCTAACATACAGCTGTTTAGAAGTTGCTTACGATGTATATACTGATGTGAAAAAATAAAGAATAATGTTATGAATACAAATTTTGAAAAAATCCTTAATACAAAACATCTTGTTTTGTCAATGCTTTGGCGTTTGCTATTGACTGTTGTACTTATTTGGATAATTCGGTTTGTAATGGATTTTCCTGCAATGTATCAAGCTGAGACTAATAGAGATGAACTTAAAAAGGAACATTTAATAATAAGGGGATATATCTATGGTGTTAACAATAAGTATAGAACTTTTTATTATTCTTTTGTAATTGCAGGAAAAGAGTATAAAGGTGAATCTTCCTATTATGGTTGGGTAAGTAAGCATGGAGGGTTTCCTGACGATGGAGACTCTGTATTGGTATGTTACAAAAAAAATAATCCTGATATTCATATGCCGCTTGATCTTTTATATTATGAACCAAAGTTTAGTATAAATATGTTGGTAAGAAGAATCTATTTATTAAATGAACAAAAGTAGTCAATCTAGTACAAGCGAAATGTTATTATGAGAAAGGTTGTTGTAAAATTATATAAAAGGTTTTGTTATTGGTTGTCTGTTTTGTGGCGTGCGTTGTTACTTCTTTTGATTGATGTGGTTATACTGTTTTTATATGATTCGCCTTCGTTCTATCGTGATGAATATGCTCGAGAGGAACTTAAAAAGGAATGCTCCTTGGTTCAAGGAGTTGTCTATGATGTTCATACGGGTAAAGGTAATCATTATATCAATTATTCTTTTAGCATTAAGGGGAAGGAATATAAAGGTGTGTCTCGTTATGGGGCATGGGAACACAAGTATGGTAGGGAACCAGAGGAGGGAGATTCGGTGTCAATATGTTATAAGCAGAATAATCCGGAAATTAATATGTTGCTTGAGTATTTTGATGCTCAACCTAATTTTAAACACAAGTGGTCGATGATTTTATATCCTAAAATCCGAAAATTTATAAATTTAGATTTTTTGATGTATGATTAATTTGGTAATATGCAGGTAAAGTGAATGTTAATCCAGACAACAACAGATACAGCTATTCCGGGCAAAACTTGTAGGTAAAGATGTAAAAACGGTGTGTTTCTTTTGAAATGCACCGTTTTTTTCTTACACCATGGTTGTCTTGCCAAAGTATTTGTAACATACAGCAAAGTAAAATGTCTGTTTTATTGCTATCTTTGCACTCAAAAATAGAAACTAATAATTTTAGATAAACAATGAACAATAAGTTTTTGATTGCTTCTGCATTGTGTATGAACTTGGGCGCAACAGTGAATGCGCAGAATCCTATCGTGCAAACACAGTTAACTACCGACCCGGCACCTCTGGTTGTCGGAGACCGTCTCTATGTATATACCGGTCATGATGAAGATAAGGCTGACTTCTTCTGGATGAACGAATGGCGTGTGTATTCCACCAAGGATATGGTGAACTGGACAGACCATGGTTCTCCGCTCGACCTCAGTTCTTTTTCCTGGGCAGACGACCGTGCCTGGGCAGCACAGACCATCGAACGTAATGGAAAGTATTACTGGTATATCTGTGCGCACTCTAAACTGACGGGCGGAATGGCTATTGGCGTAGCTGTGGCTGATTCTCCTACCGGTCCGTTCAAGGATGCGCTGGGCAAACCGCTTTTCGATAATGGAAATTGGGACAATATCGACCCTACCGTCTGGATGGACGAGGATGGTCAGGCTTATCTCTATTGGGGTAATCCGCATCTTTACTATGCCAAACTGAATGAAGATATGATCAGCTTCAAGGGTGGTATAGATGCTAAGGCTGCTGTTGATGAAAAGCGTGAAGTGGGCAGAATCGTGATGACTGAGGAGGGATTCGGTTCGCCTGACGTGGAGAAGCGTGATTCTACCCGAAAATATAAAGATTGCTACACAGAGGGACCTTGGTTCATGAAGCGTGGCAAGAACTATTATATGCTTTATGCTGCAGGTGGAGTGCCTGAGCATATCGCTTATTCCATGAGCAAGAAGCCTTTCGGACCATGGAAGTATATGGGCGAAATCATGCCATTGGAAGATACGGGTTCCTTTACTAACCATTGCGGTGTGACCGACTTCAAGGGCAAGTCTTATTTCTTCTACCATACGGGTAAACTGGGAGGCGGATTCGGACGCAGTGTGGCTGTGGAAGAATTCAAATATAATGCCGACGGCACATTCCCAATTATCCACCATACTCAGGAAGGAGTGGCTCCTATCGCAACCCTCAATCCTTACAAGCGTCAGGAGGCTGAAACCATCGCTTTCTCTAAGGGAGTGAAGTCGGAGCAGACCGACGAGACGGGTGTTTATATCTCAGAAATCCATACAGGTGATTATATCAAGGTGCGCGAGGTGGATTTCGGAAATGAAAGTCCGGATGCATTTGCCATCTCTGCTGCGTGCTCGTCGCTCGGCGGTTCATTGGAGGTTCATCTCGATAAGGAAGATGGCGAACTGATAGCTAAACTTGATGTTACCAAGACGGGTGGCTGGGAAAAGTGGAAGACTTTCTCGGCACAAATGCTAAAGAAAGTAACAGGAAAGCATGATATTTACTTCGTGTTCAAGGGATTGAAGGGAAGTAAACTCTTCAATTTCGACTGGTGGAAGTTTGAGAAGAATTTCGCCAATCCTGTGGTTTGGGCTGATGTGCCTGATGTGGATGTAATCCGTGTGGGTGACAGCTTCTATATGGTAAGTACCACCATGCATCTGATGCCGGGTGCGCCTATCATGAAATCGAAGGATCTGGTGAACTGGGAAACCGTGAACTATATCTTCCCTAAACTTACCGATTCACCTAAGTATGACATGAAGGAGGGTACGGTGTATGGTCGTGGTCAGTGGGCAACATCTCTGCAGTATCATCGTGGCAAGTTCTATGCGCTCTTTGCTCCGAATGATAATCCCGGTGGAGAGACTTATATCTGCACCGCCGATGATATCGAAGGAAAGTGGACCATCCACAGCCGTTTGCAGCATTTCCATGATGCCGCTCTCTTCTTCGATGACGACGATAAGGCATACGTGGTTTATGGCACAGGAGAGATGGTGCAGCTGAATGCCGACCTGACGGATGTGGTGCCGGGCAGCCATCGTAAACTCTTTGAGCGTGATGCTGATGAAACGGGTTTGCTCGAAGGCTCCCGCATGATCAAGCACAACGGCAAGTATTATCTCCTGATGATTTCGTGGACCAAGGGACATCCTCGTCGTGAGGTTTGTTATCGTGCTGATAAAATAACGGGTCCTTACGAAAAGAAGGTGATTCTGGAAACGGAGTTTGCCGGATTTAATGGCGTGGGACAAGGTACGATTGTAGATGATAAGGATGGCAACTGGTATGGCATCGTATTCCAAGACCGTGGTGGTGTGGGCAGAGTGCTCACGCTGGAGCCATGTACCTGGAAGGACGGATGGCCTATGCTGACCGATGAGAAGGGCAATATTCCTGCCGAGATGCAGAAGCCTGTATTGGGATATGACGGTAAGGGACTCGTGTATAGCGACGATTTCTCGAAGGATAAACTGGAATTGCAGTGGCAGTGGAACCACAATCCTGTGGATAATGCCTGGTCGCTCACAGAGCGCAAGGGCTGGCTCCGCCTGAAGACATCCCGTATTGTTCCTAACATCTTCCTGGCTCCTAATACCATCAGTACCCGTACCGAAGGACCAACCTGCGAGGGAATCATCAAGATGGATGTGAGCAAGATGAAGGATGGCGATGTGGCTGGCTTGTCAGCCTTCCAGGGTGATGCAGCCCTGCTTTCTATCGTAAAGGAAGGCAAGAAACTCTTTGTGGTAGGTACCAAGGAGAGTGTAGCCCTGACTGAAAAGGAAAAGGCTGTGACCGGTGTGAAGCGTGAGGAGGTGTATCGCCAGCCTTTGAATCTGAAGCAGGATAAGGCAACGAAATCAAGCATCATCTATCTGAAGATGAGTTGTGATTTCCGTCTTCATCAGGATCTCGCCACCTTATTATATAGTATAGACGGCAAGACCTGGATTCCTGCCATCAAGGATTTCAAGATGCAGTATGATTATCGCCGCCTCTTCATGGGTACCCGTATTGCCATCTATAACTATGCCACAAAGGCTGCTGGCGGATATGTGGATGTGGATTCTTTTGAGTATTCTAAAAGAAAATAGGTTTAAAGTTTGAGATATTTTTAATTTTAACGGCACAAAGTGATGGAAAATCAAAAAATTTCCTTATCTTTGTGCCGTTTTTAATTACTAATCAAAGCTGATTTTATGAACAGAAATAAGATGATTTTGGGGGCTTGGGTCTTGGGACTATTGTTTCCGGTAGAGATGATGGCTAAGGCAAGTGGCACAGATAATAGTACTCGACTTTGGTATAACGCTCCTGCCCAGCAGTGGCTGGAGGCTCTGCCTATCGGAAACTCTCATCTGGGAGGTATGGTATATGGCGGAACCACGGACGAGAATATCCAGTTGAATGAGGAGACTTTCTGGAGTGGCGGTCCTCATAACAACAATAGTAAGAAATCCCTGGAGAATCTGCCAAAGGTGAGGAAACTCATCTTCAATGGCAGGGAAGAGGAGGCGGCGGCTCTCATCAACCAAACCTTCATCCCAGGGCCTCATGGCATGCGCTTCCTGCCGATGGCAAATCTGCATATCAGAATGAAGAACCAGGGAAAGGCTGAGCAGTTTGTGCGCAACCTGGATTTGAAGAGGGCGATTGCCACGACTTCTTTCGTGATGGATGGCGTAAGATATACCCGTACTACCTTTGCTTCGCTGGCTGATGGCGTTATCGTTTGCCACATCAAGGCGAGCAGAAAGGGCGCTTTGAACATCGATGTTACCCTGGATTCGCCTTTTGAACATCAGACTCAGAAAACGCCTTCAGGGGTTATGCTGAAGGTGAAGGGACAAGACCAGGAGGGCATCAAGGCGGCTCTCGCTGCCGAATGCGTGGCAGATGTAAAGACAGATGGCACCGAGGCAACCATCATCGTGAGTGCTGCCACCAATTTTGTGAACTATCATGATGTGTCGGGCAATGCCGCCCAACGCAATGCCGACTATATAAATAAGGTGAAACTGATGAGCTATGCACAGTTGGAGAAACGCCATGTGGAGGTTTACCAGAAGCAGTTCGCTACTTCTTCCCTGATTTTGCCAACCGATATCAATGCTTCGTTGCCTACCAACAAGCGCCTGGAGAAATTTGCGGGCAGCAAGGATATGGCGATGGTGGCACTGATGTATAACTATGGTCGCTATCTGCTCATCTCCTCTTCCCAGCCTGGTGGACAGGCGGCAAACCTGCAGGGTGTTTGGAACAATAGTAAAAATGCACCTTGGGACAGCAAATATACCATCAACATCAATACGGAGATGAACTACTGGCCTGCCGAGGTAACAAATCTCAGTAACACCACGGAGCCTCTGTATTCGCTGATTAAGGATTTGAGCGAAACGGGAGCACAGACGGCTAGGGAAATGTATGGCTGCCGTGGCTGGATGGCACATCATAACACTGATATCTGGCGCATAGCAGGTCCGGTGGACGGTGCGCAGTGGGGCATGTTTCCGAATGGCGGAGCCTGGCTCACCACTCATCTCTGGCAGCATTATCTCTATACAGGCGACAAGGCTTTCCTTGCACAGTGGTATCCGGTAATAAAAGGTGCCGCTGAGTTCTATCTTGACTATATGCAGAAGTTGCCGGGCACCGAATGGAAGGTAACCGTGCCGTCGGTGAGTCCGGAACAGGGACCTAAGGGTAAGAGAACTGCCGTAACGGCGGGATGCACGATGGATAACCAGATAGCCTTCGATGCTCTGACCAGTGCTGTGAAGGCTTCTGAAATATTGGGTGTTGATGAGGCTGAACGCAAGGCGATGCAGCAGCTGATTTCTCAGATTCCGCCAATGCAGATAGGAAAGTACGGACAGTTGCAGGAGTGGCTTGTGGATGCGGATAATCCGAAGAATGAGCATCGCCATATCTCGCATCTCTATGGATTGTATCCATCCAATCAGATTTCTCCTTTTTCTCATCCAGAACTGTTCCGTGCCGCAGCCACCACTCTGAAGCATCGTGGCGACCAGGCTACGGGCTGGAGTCTGGGTTGGAAGACGAATTTCTGGGCACGCATGCTCGATGGCAATCATGCTTTCAGAATCATCAGCAATATGCTTCGCCTGTTGCCATCTGATGCGCAGGCAAAGGAGTATCCTGATGGCAGAACCTATCCGAATCTCTTCGATGCCCATCCACCATTCCAGATTGACGGCAACTTCGGAGTAACAGCCGGCATCGCAGAGATGCTCCTGCAGAGTCATGACGGAGCCGTGCATCTCTTGCCGGCATTGCCTGATGCCTGGAACATGGGAAGCGTAAAGGGACTTCGTGCCCGTGGCGGCTTTGTGGTGGATATGGACTGGAAGAATGGCAGACTGATGAAGGCGAAGATTCG
>OGEE01000600.1_pt1 | contig 24478 bp, 20 predicted proteins | sample 1570571 | NCBI WGS metagenome assembly OGEE01 (sample SAMEA2582169, study PRJEB24529) | metagenome | biome: Human gut stool | place: China | collected 2011
TGAAGATGTTCGGCGGAAAGAAAGCCGTGGAGATCGATGTGGCTTTCCCGGTAGTGCATGGTACCAACGTGGAGGACGGTGCTTTTCAGGGGTATCTTAAGACCATGGGTATTCCTTTTGTGGGATGTGATGTGACCGCATCTGCCATCGGCATGGACAAATACATTATGAAAGCTGTCTTAAAGGAATGCGATGTGCCGGTACTGGATGCACAGCTGTATACTCTGGCAGATTATGCGGAGATGGAGACACTTCTTGACAAAGTGGAAAAGGGACTGGGTTATCCCGTGATCGTAAAGCCTGTCAACTTAGGTTCCAGCGTAGGTATCAGCGTGGCAAAGAACCGCGTGGAACTGACCCATTCCGTGGACGATGCTTTCAAGTATGCCACTAAGGTACTGGTGGAGCATGCCATTACGAATCTGCGGGAGATCAACTGCTCCGTACTGGGAGATGAGAATGATGCCATCGCCTCTGAGTGTGAAGAACCCCTGCATACCAAAGATATCTTAAGCTATGAAGACAAATATGTCAGCAATGCCAAAGGCAGCGGTTCCAAGGGCATGGCCAGCGTATCCCGCAGGATCCCCGCAGAGCTGTCTCCCGAGAAGAGAGAAGCGGTGCGCGAGCTGGCAGTCAGATCCTTTAAAGCACTGGGCTGTAACGGTGTGTCCCGTATCGACTTTATGATCGATGAGGACAACGGCAAGCTGTATTTTAACGAGATCAATACCATCCCCGGATCACTGGCATTCTATCTGTGGGAGCCGGTAGGAGTTCCTTACAAAGAGCTTTTGGACCGTATGATCCAGCTGTCTTTGAAGAGAGCCCGCACCGAGGAGAGACTGACCTTTACCTTTGACACCAATATCCTGAATTCCGCAAGCTTTGGCGGTTCTAAGGGTGGCAAATTGTAATAGCCGGTTTATGGATTTTATGATTATTTAATATATTTTTTAGCACTCGGGACTTGCGAGTGCTAAGTAGTAGTGATAATATAATCTCTGTAAGAGGAACAAGCGACTGCAACAGCAGACAATTGTTTGAAAAGAGATGTGAAGTGGTCAGCCGCGCAGGGAACTGTGTGGCTGATTTTTACATGGAGAACGTCTTGGTTGTGTGGCTCACCGGTTGGGCAGAATGGAGGGAATATGACGAAGACAACAAAAAGAGATTATTATGAAGTACTGGGTGTCAGCAAGACAGCGGACGCCGCAGCGATAAAAAAAGCATACCGGAAACTGGCGAAAAAATACCATCCGGATACCAATGCAGGAGACCCTGTGGCAGAGGAGAAGCTGAAGGAAGTCAACGAAGCTTACGATGTGCTGGGGGATGAAAAAAAGAAGAAACTATATGATACTTATGGTTTTGCTGCTTTCCAGGAGGGATTTAATGAGGAGGCAGCCAGACAGTATCAGGAGCAGTTTAAGAACGGAGGCGGCTTCGGCACCGATGGATTCGGCGGCTTTGGCAACGGCACGTTCCATTACAGCACCGGAGGAAGCGGTTTCGGTACCGGGGATTTCGGTGGCTTCGGCGGGGATGAGGATATTTTTGACAATCTGTTCGGTCAGTATTTCAAGGGACAGAAAGGCTCCGGACGGGGCAGCCGGGCGAACTACCGCAGCAAAGGTCAGGATGTGGAATCCGGCATCACCATCAGTTTTGACGAAGCAATGCATGGCTGCGACAAGACCTTTACCTTAAGAGATCCGGCTACCGGCAAGTCCGAATCCGTGCAGGTGCACATTCCGGCAGGTATCGATACCGGTAAAAGTATCCGTCTGAAAGGTAAGGGCGGTGAAGGTTACTCCGGCGGTGAGAGCGGTGACCTGTATCTGAAGGTGACGGTACAGGAGAAGCCGGGCTGGGAGCGTAGAGGACAGGATCTGTATACCACGGTCAATATCCCCTATACTACCGCAGCCCTGGGCGGCGAGATCCGTGTACCCACGTTGTACGGCGATGTCATGTGCAAAGTGAAGGAAGGTACGCAGTCCGGCAGCAAGATCCGTCTGAAAGGCAAGGGTGTGGTATCCATGAAGGATAAAAATGCCCACGGCGATCAGTATGTCGTGATCCAGATTCAGGTGCCTAAGAATCTGACCCCGGCAGCAAAAGAAAAATTACAGGAATACAAGAAGGTCAGTGGATTTTGATAAATGATAAAATTTCTCATTAAACGAAAAAAACTGGAAATAGGAAAAACAGGTGCTTATAATATTCATTCATAAATAGAATAAACAAAAGACTTCACACAGGAGGAAATGAATTATGTTGAAATGTTTAAAAAAGATTGATAAAGCAAAAACCGGTATCTTCGCAGCAGGCGTTCTGTTCGGAACCGCCGGTATCAAGATTTTGTCCAGCAAGGATGCGAAGAAGCTGTACACCAACTGCACCGCAGCCGTTCTGCGTGCAAAGGAGTGTGTCATGAAGACTGCGACCACTATCCAGGAGAACGCAGAGGATATCTACGCAGAAGCTCAGCAGATCAACGAGGAGAGAGCAGCACAGGCAGCTCAGGAGTTCGACAGTGAGGTTGAGGCAGCAGAGACTGCAACAGAAGAATAATCCCTTCATGAAAGCAGGCATAAATTATGAGATTTGTGATCAAGCATGAGATAAAGGGGAGACTCAGGGTTCACATTCTGCAGAGCCGCATGAGCTTTGCGCAGGCAGATACACTGCAATACTATCTGGACGGACAGAAGAATATTGTCAGTGCCAAAATTCAGGAGCGCACCCTGGATGTTACGGTAGTCTATACCGGTTCCAGGGAGGAGGCACTGAAGACACTGGAGAATTTTACGTATCAGGGTACGGAAGTACCGGAGAATTATCTTGCTAATTCCGGCAGAGAGATGAACCGGGAATATAAGGATCAGCTGATCAATAAAGTAGTAATGCATTATGGGATCAGGCTGTTTTTGCCCATGGATATCCGTTCCGTGATCACCACAGTGAAGTCTTTCAAATATCTCTGGCACGGCGTGAAGACTCTGGCGAAGGGCAAGATCGAAGTACCGGTACTGGATGCCACTGCTATCGGTGTATCTGTGCTGCGCGGTGATTACAACACCGCAGCCTCTGTGATGTTCCTGTTAGGCATCGGTGAGATTTTGGAGGAGTGGACGCACAAAAAGTCTGTCGGTGATCTGGCGAGGAGCATGTCCTTAAATATTGACAAGGTATGGGTTGTGAGTGATGGACAGGAGATCCTGGTGCCGTCCACATCCATTAAGTCAGGAGATCTGGTAAGGATCCACATGGGCAATGTGATTCCTTTCGACGGTACAGTGACGGATGGAGAAGGTATGGTGAATCAGGCATCTCTGACTGGAGAATCCGTTCCGGTGAGAAAAATTCCCGGTGGAACTGTCTATGCCGGAACTGTGGTAGAAGAAGGTGAGCTGACTATCTGTGTGAAAGAAAACGGCGGCTCCAGCAAATATGAGAAGATCATGACCATGATCGAGGAATCCGAGAAGCTGAAATCCTCTCTGGAGGGTAAGGCAGAGCACCTGGCAGATAAGCTGGTACCCTATACTTTCTTAGGCACCGGTCTGGTATGGCTGTTCACACGGAATGTGACCAAGGCATTATCCGTGCTGATGGTGGATTTCTCCTGCGCATTGAAGCTGTCTATGCCGTTAGCGGTATTGTCTGCGATCCGTGAGGCAAGCACCTATGAGATCACGGTGAAGGGCGGCAAATACTTAGAGGCTATGGCAGATGCCACGACCATCGTATTTGACAAGACCGGAACCCTGACCAAGGCACAGCCTACGGTGGCAGATGTGATATCCTTTAACGGGCAGTCTGCGGATGAGCTGCTTCGGATTGCTGCCTGCCTGGAGGAGCATTTCCCTCATTCCATGGCAAAGGCAGTGGTACGTGAGGCAGCCCGCAAGGAGCTGGTGCATGAAGAACTGCATACCAAAGTGGAATATATCGTGGCTCACGGTATTTCTTCTACCCTGGATGGCAAGAAGATCATTATCGGAAGTTATCACTTCGTATTCGAGGATGAACAGGCACAGATTCCGGAAGGCAGGCAGGAACTGTTCGATCATCTCTCTGAAGAGTACTCTCATCTGTATATGGCCATTGATGGTAAACTGGCAGCGGTGATCTGTATCGAGGATCCTTTGAGAGAGGAAGCACCGGAGGTCATCCGTCAGCTGAAAAACTTAGGAATCAGCAAAGTCGTAATGATGACGGGAGACAGCGACCGCATTGCAAAGTCCATCGCAAATATCGTTGGTGTGGATGAATATTATTCCGAGGTACTGCCGGAGGACAAGGCAAAGTTCGTAGAACAGGAGAAGCAGTCCGGCCATAAGGTCATTATGATCGGAGATGGTATCAATGATTCTCCCGCACTGTCTGCAGCAGATGTAGGTATCGCCATCAGTGACGGTGCACAGATCGCCAGAGAGATCGCGGATGTGACCATCGGCGCAGATAATCTGTATGAAGTGGCTACCCTGAAGGAACTGAGCAATGCCCTGATGGCGCGGATCCATAAAAATTATCGCATGATCGTAGGGATCAACACCGGACTGATCATTTTAGGTGTGGCAGGAATCATTCCTCCCACTACGTCCGCTCTTCTGCATAATACATCTACCCTGTGGATCAGCACCAAGAGCATGAAGAACCTTTTGGATAGAGAAGAAGCATAAAAAGAGAAAAAGCAAAGGCCATTGTGAGAGAAAAAGAGAACTCCTCGCAATGGCTTGTGTTTTACTTTATAGTAAGTTGCTGCTAACTAAAAAATGTAATACAAAAAAGTGTAATACAATTTGAATAGAATGTACGGTACTTTTGTAGGAATTATATGTTGCATATTTGCAGATGCTTGTATATAATGATATAGTAATTCCTAGTTGGACGCTAGAGATAGGAGGAAGTATATGGCAGAACAATTATTACAGGTGCGTAACTTGTCCGTAAGTGTAGAGGACAAGCCCATCCTTCATGGAATAGATTTAGAGGTTCGTCCCGGAGAGACCCATGTCCTCATGGGACCCAACGGTGCTGGAAAATCCACATTGGGTTACACCATCATGGGAAGTCCCCGTTATGAGGTGACCGGTGGTGAGATCCTGTTCAAAGGAAAACAATTATTGGAGGAGACCGCAGACCAGAGAGCCAAGGATGGTATTTTCCTGTCCTTCCAGAATCCCCTGGAGGTACCCGGAGTATCGCTTCGGAATTTCATTCGTAATGCCGTGGAACAGAGAAGTGGTTCCCGCATCAAACTGTGGACCTTCAAAAAGGAGCTGGAGCAGGCTATGGAGGTATTACAGATGGATCCTTCCTACGGGGACCGTGATCTGAACGTGGGATTCTCCGGCGGTGAGAAGAAAAAGGCGGAGATCTTACAGTTACTTATGTTAAAACCCTCTCTGGCAATCTTGGATGAGACCGACTCCGGACTGGATGTGGATGCGGTACGTACGGTATCCAAGGGTGTGGAAGAGTACCAGAAGGACAAAAAGGGTGCGCTGTTGATCATTACCCACAGCACCAGAATTTTAGAGTCTCTCCATGTGGACAAGACCCATGTACTGGTGAACGGTAAGATCGTGGCATCCGGCGACGCTTCCCTGGTAGACGAGATCAACGAGCATGGTTTCGAGCGTTTTCTGGAAGCATAAGGAGGTTGACGATCTGAATGAGTGAACGTGAAAAGACATACGTGGAAGACGTCAACAGAAGCATTTATGATATCCGTAATGAGGAGAAGGACGTCTATCGTATTAAAAAGGGACTGACTCCCGATATTGTGGCGGAGATTTCCGAGAAAAAGAAGGATCCCGCATGGATGGCAAATTTCAGATTACAGTCTCTGCAGATCTATAATGAGATGGAAGTCCCCGACTGGGGTCCCTCTATTGAGGGTCTGAACATGGAAGACATCGTAACCTATGTAAAACCTAATACCCATATGAGCGCCAAATGGTCCGAAGTGCCGGAGGACATCAAGGATACCTTCGAAAAATTGGGGATCCCACAGGCGGAGCGGAAGTCCCTCGCCGGTGTGGGGGCACAATATGATTCCGAGCTGGTATATCACAATGTCAGGGAAGAAGTGGCAGCCCAGGGCGTAGTCTATACCGATATGGAGAGTGCCCTGAACGGGGAATATGCGGATATGGTGCGGAAGCATTTTATGAAGCTGGTGACCCCCAGAGACCACAAATTCGCAGCGCTGCACGGTGCTGTGTGGTCCGGCGGTTCCTTCGTATATGTTCCCCCCGGAGTGTCCGTGACGATCCCCTTACAGTCCTATTTTCGACTGAATGCACCGGGAGCCGGACAGTTCGAGCATACCCTGATCATTGTGGACGAGGGTGCATACCTGCATTTTATCGAAGGCTGTTCCGCTCCGAAGTACAACGTGGCGAACCTCCATGCCGGCTGTGTGGAGCTGTTCGTGGGGAAAAATGCAAAACTGCGTTACTCCACCATCGAGAACTGGTCCAAGAACATGTATAACCTGAACACCAAGCGTGCATTGGTGGAAGAAGGCGGTACCATAGAATGGGTATCCGGTTCCTTCGGATCTCACGTATCCTATCTGTACCCCATGAGCGTGCTGAACGGTAAGGGAGCGAGAGCGGAATTTACCGGTATTACCTTCGCCGGAGCCGGACAGAATCTGGATACCGGTACGAAAGTGGTTCACAATGCACCGGAGACCACTTCTTATATCAACACGAAGTCCATCTCCAAGGATGGCGGGATCAGTACCTTCCGAAGCTCCGTAGTGGTGAAGAACAGTGCGGCAAAGAGCAAATCCGCCGTATCCTGTCAGTCCCTGATGCTGGATGACAAGTCTCGTTCCGACACCATCCCGGCCATGGATATCCGTACCCAGGATGCCGATATTGGACACGAGGCGAAGATCGGCCGGATCAGCGATGAAGCAGTGTTCTATCTGATGTCCCGCGGTATCTCAGAAGAGGATGCCAGAGCCATGATCGTCAGCGGATTCGCAGACAATGTATCGAAGGAGCTGCCGTTGGAATACGCGGTGGAGATGAACAACCTGATCCGTCTGGAGATGAAGGGCAGCATCGGTTAATGTGGCAGGAGGAATGGAGATCAGTATGGAAAAAGAATATAATATGACCATTAACAGACTGCCGGCGAAGACCTGGAACTGGCTTCGCATGAACGAGACGCAGTTGGAAAAGATAGAAGTACCTACGGCAGGAGGGGTAAAGGTAAGCCTGCCGGAAAAAATAACAACAGCAGAAAATGAGGGATCCCAGCCCTGGAATGCGGATTTTACAGGCATCCCATCCGGCATGGGAGAGGACATGGACGGTCTTCTGACAGCAGCGGGAGTGAAGGCACAACATTATGAGGTGTCTGAGGAAACCACAGAAGCACAGCCGTTGCTGTTGGATTATACCTACGTACAAAATAGTTTACAGGCCGGTGCCGTAGCAGTGAGAGCCCGGAAAAACAGTGAAATCACTGTGATCCAGGATTTTGCTTCCGACAGGGAGGCAGCAGGGCAGGCGGCAGTATCCACCAGACTGCATCTGGAAGAGGGAGCGAAGATCCGCCTGATCCAGATTCAGAGACTGGGCAATGGATTTACCTTTATGAATGATATCGGAGCCCTGTGTGAAGAGAAGGCTTCCCTGGAAGTGATCCAGCTGATCCTCGGCGGAAAGAATACTTACCTTGGATGCAAGACTACCTTACAGGGCAGAGAGAGCAGCCTGAATGCCGACACCGCTTATATCGTGGGCGGTGACGGAAGACTGGATATGAACTATGTAGCTGTGCATGAAGGCAAAAAGACCCAGAGCAATATGCAGGCCGGCGGCGTTCTGCGGGATCATGCTTTCAAGCTGTATCGTGGCACCATTGATTTCAAATGGGGGGCTAAAGGCGCAGTAGGCAATGAAAAAGAGGATGTACTGTTATTATCCAACGATGTGGTGAACCAGACCATTCCCCTGATCCTCTGCGCGGAGGAAGATGTGGAAGGCAATCACGGCGCCACCATCGGTAAGCTGGATGATGAGCTGCTGTTCTATTTAGAGAGCCGCGGCATGAACAGAGAGCAGATCTATGAGATGATGGCGATGGCGAAGGTGGATGCGGTCTGCCGCAAGATTCCTGATGCAGCTACACGGGCTAAGGTACAGGAGTTCCTTGGCAGAGCCGGGGAAGAAGAGGAAGCGGAAGAGTAAGATAACAGGAGGAAGTATGACGACTTCAATCAGCGAGATCCGTAAGGATTTTCCTCTGCTTATGAGTAACGATGTGATTTATCTGGACACGGCGGCGACTTCCCAGAAGCCGTCCTGTGTTCTGGAGGCAGAGAGAACATTTTATGAAAAATACAATGCCAATCCCCTGCGCGGATTATACGAGCTGGGAGAGGCGGCAACCGAAAAATACGAAGAAGCCAGAGAGACGGTCCGGGAGTTTTTAAATGCCAGAGAGGCGGCGGAGATCGTTTTCGTCCGCAATGCCACGGAAGGCTTGAATCTGGTGGCCTACAGTTTCGGCTCACTGGTACTGAAACCGGGAGATGAGATCCTGGTGAGCATTATGGAGCACCACAGCAATCTCCTGCCCTGGCAGCAGGCGGCAGCCAGAACCGGAGCAGTGGTGAAGTATCTGGAGTGCACCGAAGACGGAAAATATACCGAGGAAGCTTTTAAGGAGGCACTGAGCGACCGAACGAAGATCGTTGCCATGACCCAGGTATCCAATGTGCTGGGCTGCAAAAATGATATCAAGCATTTTGCACAGATCGCCCATGAGTCCGGTGCTTATTTTGTAGCGGACGGAGCCCAGAGCGTTCCCCATATGGCAGTGGATGTACAGGATCTGGATGTGGATTTCCTGGCATTTTCCGGACATAAAATGTATGCTCCCATGGGAATCGGTGTGTTATATGCGAAGAGAGAGCTGTTAGAGCAGATGCCTCCGTTTTTATGCGGTGGAGAAATGATCGATTCCGTCAGCCGTACAGGAGCCGTGTGGGCGGAAGTACCTCACAAGTTTGAGGCCGGCACGGTAAACGGCGCCGGAGCTTATGCGCTGGCAGAAGCCATCCGCTATGTGCAGAAGATCGGCTTTGATTTCATCGAAGAGAGAGAAGCAAAGCTGACAAAACTGCTGATGGATGGGATAAAGGAGATCCCTGCGGTGCATATTTTAGGATCACAGAAAGCGGAGGATCATCACGGTATCGTGACATTTAAGCTGGACGGCGTGCATCCCCATGATGTGGCATCTGTTTTAGATGCAGATCACATCGCAGTCCGGGCGGGACATCATTGCGCCCAGCCGTTACTACAGCACCTGAAAGTGTTGTCTACCACCAGAGTGAGTCTGGGCGTCTACAATACGGAAGAAGAGATACAGGCATTTTTAATAAGTCTTGCCGGGATAAGGAGACAGATGGGCTATGGAGAATAAAACGTTTTATAATGAGATCCTGACGGAGCACAACCTGCATCCGTATCACAAGCACAAGCTGGAGGATGCGAACCTGGTGTTAGAGGGTGTCAATCCCAGCTGCGGCGATGATATTTTCCTGGAACTGAAGGTGGAGGACGGCGTAGTCGTGGACGGTGCCTTTGAAGGAGACGGCTGTGCCATCTCCCAGGCTTCTGCGGACATGATGCTGGAACTGGTCATTGGTAGAAGTAAGGAAGAGGCACTGCATCTGGCAGATCTGTTCCTGAAAATGATCAAGGGAAGTATCACCGATGAAGAGAAGGATGAGCTGGAAGAGGCCTCCGTATTGCAGGATATCGCCCACATGCCTGCCAGGGTAAAATGCGCGGTGCTTGGCTGGCATACTATGCAGGAATTATTGAAAACAGAAGAAAAATAGCTGATAAAAAGATAAAGATACATCTTGCACGCCCTTTTTGGATACGCTACAATGAAAAAAGAAGTGTAAGAAAAGCGGGGGGGCTGTGCATGTTCCACATAGAGCTTATCATTGAATTCCTGGAAAATGTGATGAACAATATTGTCCAGGTGGCAATACTGTTCTTTGAATTTGTCGGAGTGATCGTTATTATTCTCTCCGGTCTGAAAGGGTTTTATAATTATGTGCGGCGGGTGCCGGATATGAAGATCACCCTGGCGCAGGGGCTTGCTGTAGGGCTGGAATTCAAGTTGTGCAGTGAGATCCTTAAGACCGTTATTGTCAGAGACTGGAAGGAGATCGTTACTGTAGCCGGTATCATCGGACTTCGTGCGGCACTGACTTTCCTGATCCATTGGGAGATCAAGGAAGAGAAGAATCATTCCTAAAAATCGGCAGCTGATGAAAATCGGCTGCTTTTTTTAGAATGATTTCCGGTTACCCAACAAAAGTCAATAAGTTTATCCAGATAAAGAGATTAAATTTGTAATGGTATATAGGTTAAATTTGCACCTTGGAAAAAAGCTGTCAGAGGACTAACATATAACGATAAAGTATGTATTTACAAAAAAGTGTAAAGAAATGCTAAAAAATCCGTTGCATTTGACACTTCGACGTACTAAAGTTATCGATAGCATGAACGTAAATGTAATCGATTACGCATGCTTAAAAGGAAAGCAGAATGGAATTACAAAAGACACTTACTCCCGGGGAAGCGCTGGAACGCGTCCTGCGATCTTATCAGACCTACTACAATATCAAAACAGAGGCTGTAGAACCGCCATTCGCAGCCGAAGCGATCTTCGGATCCCATAATGAGCAGTACTTTCTGATCAAGAAAGCTAAGGTGGCAGATATTGACACCAACGAGACTGTGTATTTTGCCACAGAGGAATCTTTATCAAAGGATCGCCTTCTGGAACTGGACTCCATCGCCTGGGAACGGGGAACTGCCAACGTGCAGCCCTCATCCAATCATCGGAACAGCGATGTTGCCCTGATCATTCTGACCGGTCATGCAGAGGAGGATGCGCTTACACAGGTGAAAAAGTGCAAGCATTATCAGAGTTACCTCTGGGGATTTCATGGCTGGAGTAATTACCGTTTGATTGTCGCCGAGTTATCTTCGGGTCGGATCGTCCACAACCGCCACGGACAGATTCTGAAGAAGCTCGTGAAAAAGGCAATACAGTAAATACAAGGGACATGTGAGGAAGCAGTAATTTACAAAGTAAATTAACGGATTCCGAACAGTTTTAGAATTGTGAGAGCGGATTTTAGCGGAGCAATTCGTGTATTTGCGAAAAATTAAATCTGTGTATAAGAAAAGGAGAAACACAAATGACAGCATTATTAATTGTTTTGGCCGCTATCGTATTATTGTTTATCGGCTATGTGTTCTATGGCTCCTGGCTGGCAAAACAGTGGGGTATCGATCCTACCAAGAAGACTCCTGCAATTGAGAAGGAAGATGGTGTGGATTACGTTGCAGCTAAGCCTGCCGTACTTATGGGTCATCATTTTTCATCTATCGCCGGAGCAGGTCCGATCAACGGACCGATTCAGGCTTCCATCTTCGGATGGGTTCCCGTATTCCTGTGGTGTATCATCGGTGGTATTTTCTTCGGCGGTCTGCAGGACTTCGGATCTTTATTCGCATCTATCAGACATGACGGTAAATCTGTAGGTGAGATCATCGAGGATTCCATGGGATCCAGAGCTAAGAAGCTTTTCATCATCTTCGCACTTCTGGTGCTGATCCTGGTAATCGCTTCCTTCGTTAACATTGTGGCAGGTACTTTCCTGACCCTGGCGGATGATGCCGGCAAGACCGCTTTCGGTTTTGTGACCAATCCTACCGGTAATCAGTCTACCGCAATGATCTCTCTGCTGTTCATCGTTCTGGCTGTTATTTATGGTTATGTGACCAACAGAATGGGTGTCAAGACTCTGCCCGCTACCATCGGTGGCATCATCGGTATCGTACTGATCACTGTTCTTGGCCTGAACGTTGGTTTTGCAATGAACCGTATCGCATGGATCGTATTTGTAGGTGTTTACATCGCAGTGGCTTCCCTGGTTCCCGTATGGATCCTGTTACAGCCCCGTGACTATCTGTCCAGCTTCCTGCTGTACGCTATGATCGGTCTGGCATTCATCGGTGTGGTTGCAGGTGCTTTCACCGGTACTGTTGCATTTGATATTCCCGCTTTCACCAGCTGGGAGCCCAAGGCAGGACAGACCCTGTTCCCTATGCTGTTCATCACTGTAGCATGTGGTGCATGTTCCGGTTTCCACAGCCTGATCGCTACCGGTACTTCTTCCAAGCAGTTAGCGAACGAGAAGGATGCCAAGGCTATCGGTTACGGCTCCATGCTGATCGAGTCTGCTCTGGGTATCATCGCGCTGGTAGCAGTCGGTGCAGTATATCAGAAGTATTTAAACGGTGAGTTCGGATCTCCCGCAGCTGCATTCGCTGCAGGTATCGCATCCATGTTCGGTACCGAGACTTCCAAGGCATATGGCACCATTTACGCACTATTAACTCTGTCTGTATCCGTATTCGCGCTGACCAGTCTGGATACCGGTACCCGTCTGAGCCGTTTCATGTTCTCCGAGCTGTTCCTGAAGGAAGGCGAAGCTACTTACAAGGATGCCAAAGGCGCACGCAAGGTGCTGGCTCATCCCCTGTTCGGTACTGTATCCATGGTACTGATCGGCTGTATCCTCGGCGGTCTGTCCTTAAGTCAGATCTGGGGTCTGTTTGGTGCAGCGAACCAGCTGCTCGCAGGTATCGCTCTGATGGCAGTAGCTGCATGGCTGGGTGAAGTTGGTAAGAACAACAAGATGTTCTTCTTCCCTATGGTATTCATGCTTGCTGCAACCCTGACCAGCCTGGTGATCACTGTAATCAACAAGTGTAAGGCTATTGGCGCCGGCACCGCTGCATGGGGTGACTGGTTCCAGCTGTTCTTCGCAACTGCAATGGCAGTGCTGGCAATCTTCCTGGTAGTGGAAGGTGCACGGACCTTCGCTAAACAGATGAAAGAGAAGAAGGCTAAGAAGGCTGCTTAATATAAGCGCAAGATACAAAAGATAAATAAAGTTAAGCAAAGAGAAATCCCGGAGACTGTGAAAGGCCTTCGGGATTTTTATTGTGTATGCGGGGACCGCAGAAGCGGTGTCCGGAATAATAATGGATGCGGCAATCGCAATATCAGCCCCGCGTAAGGAACCGGGGCAATTCTTCAATGGGAATCGGCTTGGAGAACTTATAGCCCTGTAAATAATCTGCATGACTGATGATACACAGTTCTTCCTGGGCATCGGTCTCTACACCTTCGTACAGTACCTTGTAACCCAGACGCTCAAAGGCGGTAGAGAAGTAATCCAGCATGAAGCGGGAATTGGCATCCTGATCCGCCATCAGTAAAAGGCTTCTGTCGAATTTGACCACATCCAGTTTCAGGCTTAAGATCCGGTCGAAATTGGAATAACCGGTTCCAAAATCATCCAGATAAGTACATACCCCCAACTGTTTGAACTCACTGACGCATTCCTGTACCAGTTCGTATTCTGTATCGTTCTGGGACTCCGTAAATTCAACGGCAATGGTGTGGAAGTCGATTCCGGTGGCTCGTACGATGGATTTGAATTCTTCCATGAAGTCCTTTTCGCCCAGCTCTTCCACAGAAAGATTTACGGATACACGGGAGATCTGATAGCCCTCATCTTGCATCTGCTTAATCTGCCTACAGGTCTTATTCAGAATGATCATGCTGAGGCGGTGGATGTAGCCGTATTTTTCTGCCAGAGGAATAAAACGATCCGGGAATACCAGTCCTGTCTGTGGCAGACGCAAACGCATCAGGGATTCTGCGGTATCGTAAGTACCCGTGTGGACATTCCGTACCGGCTGACAATAGACCAGAATGCGTTCGTCATCTAAGGAGCCGTGTTCCGCAATATCCTTCAACTGGGACTTGACATAATGCATTTCTTTATAAGTCTGGTAATCTTCTTCCCCGAAGACACGATAGGAATTCTGCGCTACTTTTTCGGAAAAGTAATTGAATACCTCGTAGAAATGTTCCAGATTCGCACAAAAGTCCAGATGGTCGAAGAGTACCAGCTTGTAGGGAAGCTTATATTCTTCATAATATTTCTGGAACACCTTTTTAATCAGGGATACTGCCCTTTCTGTGGCATCCGGGATATTGTGGCTGTCCACTGCCAGTACGAAGAAGCTGGTGGAAGGATTGAACAACATACCCTTTCGAAAATAATCCGTCCAGAAGCTGTAGAACAGCTTTCCCATTTCCTCTGTCATGACGTATTCGAAATCCATGTCAAAGCGCAGGCACAGGTAGTAGGTATCCTGAGCGGTCTGCCGCTGCTGGCGCAGATATTCATCCAAGGATGCGGAACCCAGGGCACCGGTCTTCGGGTCGTAGGCGTTGGCATGGAGCATGTACAATACCACCAGAAGCGGCAGAAAATAGGTTGTGGCCAGGAAAGAAGTCGTATTCATGGCAGCTTCCATGACTACGATCAATCCACAGACCGTCTCAGTAAATATCAGCATATGGAACAGTGCGGTAGGAAGTCTGCGGCGGTAGCGAACCAACAGAAAGAGGATCACCGCCAGATACAGAAGATATCCGACCATAAAAGGAGTGGACAGGATATTTTCATACCAGATTCCGTAATGATCCTGATGAAATCCCCAACCGGTCAGAGGAGATGCCAGATCGGCAACTCCGGTCACCAAAAGGATGGCGAAGGACAGAAAGGTATATTTCCTGCCGATATTTTTCGGGAAGACGATCAGTATTTTCAGGTAAGCAATATAGAGACAGAACAGGGACAGAAGACTGATATGGTAGACGGCCCGGAGGATCCAGAGAAGGGTGTTCTGTCTGGAAAAAAGGTCGGCATAATAAAAGGCGATATTGGAAACTGCGGCAATGAAAAGCAGGGCAAAACAGGCCTTGAAGATCCGAAAGGTCCGGCTCTGTTTAATGAAAGTCTGTCGGATCAGTAACAATGCCAGAAGACACATAACCACCAACAGAAAATCTGCCACGGGAGAGTAACTGTGGATGACGATATGATTTGTGGATAGTAACAGGTTCAACCCCATAAAAATTCTCCTCTCTGGTAATGTAGAAAATGAACAAACAATATAAAATGAATTTACAATATACCATAAGAGGAGAAATTTGTCAGTGGGGCAGCTGTGGGAAATTAGTCCTATTTTGAGCAAATGGGAAAAATTGTAATAGATTTAATGTTCGAAGAATGCAACGGCAACAGCACCCGGGCCCACATGGGTTCCGATGGTGGCACCCAGAGTGCTGACGGGAAGCTCCTTGGCATAATCCTTCCAGAGATGCTCACTGTCGTGAATGTATTTCTGTAAAAGTTCGTCACTCAGACCGGTATAGCCCAGACAGAAGGGCTTGGAGAAGTCCACGCCGTCCGCTTTTTCAATTTCACGGATGAGGAAGTTACTGCCGTTTTTGGAACCACGGGCTTTTCCCAGCATAATGATCTCACCGTCTACGACTGCTACCACGGGCTTGATGGCCAGAGCACCCCCGATGAATGCCACAGTGGGGGAGATACGGCCCCCTTTTTTCAAGTATTCCAGAGTGTCTAAGAGTCCCATGGTGTGGATCTTATGCTTTTGCTCTTGCAGAACGCTTACGATCTCTTCCGCGGTCATTCCCTGCTTTTTCAGCTGCAGGCCGTATTCTACCAGAATCTGTTCCCCAATGGTGGCATTCAGACTGTCTACGACGAAGACTTTGCCTTCATAATCCTCGGCAGCGATCCGGGCACTCTGGCAGGTGCCGGACAGCTTGCTGGAAATAGTAACCACAATGACAGTTTCTCCGGCCGATACAGCTTTTTCGTAGGCTTCTTCGAAGACTGCGGGAGATACCAGACTGGTGGTGGGCAGAGTATCACATTCGATCAGTTTCTCATAGAATTCCTTATGACTGATGGTGACACCGTCAGCATATTCCTCCTCACCGAAGCGGATATGCAGGGGGAGAATCGTGACGTCCTCTCTTGAACTGTTCATATCGGATGCGGAGTCCGTGATAAAACGTATTTTTTCCATAATTGTTTCCTGTACTTTCTATATATAGTTATGATGAATATTCTTTCGGGCGGAAATGCGCCGGGGCATCCATCGGGATGGACATACGACATCGTTCATGTCACCTTGCTGTTAATTCTGTTGGAAAGCCGGTCAGGGTGAGTTGCGGATGGATCATTTCTCTGTGGGATGCTTGACAGAAAACTCTGTAAGATACTGCTCCAGATTATGGGAGATCCGTTCCAGAGAGTCATAGAGATTCAACCGTTGTTCTTCCGTCATGCCATCACCGCCGTGAGCCAGTGCGGAATAGATCCGGGAACTGATCTTTTTGACTACAGTATTGCCTTCTTCTGTCAGATAATACAGTGTGCGGTAGGAACGTTTATGTTCTGGCAGCTCGCAGGACACCAGCCCCTTGGAACTCAACTGGCTTAAGGTACGGGAGATTGCGGCCTTGTCTTCCTTACACAGCTCCGTCAGCTGCGTGGCGGTCAGCCCTTCCGGGTGTTTTCCCAGATAATACAGACACATGGTATAACCGGCTTTTAAGTCCATCTGTCCCATTTCCAGTTCTTTCAATTTTTGCAGATAACGGTGCAATTCTGTGATAGATACCACAAATCTTTCAAAACGATCCTGCATGAAGGTTCCTCCTGTAAAATGTTGACACTGCAACAACTTTATGAAGTGTAACACAAGGATGTTGATAAGTCAACAAAAAGAAGGGCAAAAAAATACCTTATCCATTAAGATAAGGTACTGATAAGAATAAACTATGCAATTTCCAGCCGCTGCTTTATTTTTCGGACATCATTTTCCAATACATTAAGCCGGACGCGAACCAGTTCATCATCTTCTTTTACTTTTAAGGCCCGGTCGAATTTTCTGGATAAATCTAAATGAGCTTCTGCAATTGTACAGATATTACGACTGACTTCATTCTCAAGAGTCAACTCCATATTGGTAAGGCGATTCGCCATAGAGAGCTGACCGGATTCCAGATTGGCAAGGCGCTGTTCCATGGCAATCTGACCGGATTCCAGATTGGAAACACGTTGTTCCAAAGAATCGAATCTTTGCTCCAGTGAATCAAGTCGCTGCTCCACCCTGTCGAGTCGCTGTTCGACCTTATCAAGTCGTTGCTCCACCCTGCCCAGTCGTTGGTCTATACTTTCTAATTTAATTACTATCGTCTCTAATAATTCCCGGTTGGTCATGAATTCTCCTCCTGTACATGTATACTAGCACAGTTCAAAAGTGTTGACAATTGGGCAATATAGAGAAAAAAGCGATTGTGAATTATTACAACAAAAAATATGATAAATGGATGATAAGCCCCAAAAACATGATATATCCAAGGAAAAAGAGTACGGCAAAATAAACAATGCCGATTGGAACGGTAGAAGAGCCAGAGAGAGCGGCTACGGTATGGATTGTACTGCGTATTCGTTTATGCTATGCTAAATAGCAGAAGTATTCCGGAAACGGGAATGCACAATGTGCAAAAAGCATAATGCACTAAAATCACATGGTGTGATAGATCGTATTGAACATAGAAAGAGTGAGGACTACAGCATGCTCAGACCCAGCATCGGTATTGATTGGGACGATGTTACCGCCCCGTTTAACAGTATCGCCATCCGTATGGCAAATGAAAAATATCATCCGAAGGAACCCTATCGCATGGAGGAAATCACTTCCTGGGCCAACGAAGGGCGGACTTCGGTGATCAAAGAATTCTATAACGATCCGGAACTGTACCGGAGGCAGATCCCGACCGAGGAGACGAAACGAGGGATCCGCAGACTGATGCAGATCGCGGATGTCTTTTTCATTACTGCGGTGTCACCACATTTTATGGGAGTGCGGGCAGAACAGATCATGACCCAGTTCCCGGAGCTTCCACCGGAAAATATTATTCTGGGAAGTGCCAAGGATCGTGTCCATTTTGATATTGTGCTGGATGATGCCATCCACAATATTCTGGAGAGCAAGGCGGAGTATCCGGTGCTGATGCGGAAGCCCTGGAATGCCAAAATGACGGGGCTGTTGTCCGTAAATACCATGGCGGAATTTGTCTCTCTGGTGAAGCAGATCATGAAAGCATCCACTTCTAAGACAGAGAAGATCACTGCTCCGGCGGTGCTGGCCCTGGTGGGGCCGTCCGGCTCCGGCAAACGGGAGATTACGGAAGCTTTGTGCGGTAGCCGAGGGACAGGCGCGAGCGAAAGGACAGAGAGTGGGGAGATTTTTGTCCGCCCGGTGAACTACTGCACGGAACCGGGGCGCTACGGCCACAAGTACGTCCCGGAGGAAGCCTTCGACCGGATGAACTTTTTTGAAAAAACGGCTTATGCCGGGGTACGGTACGGCACCAGAAAGGAAGACATTCAGACCTTGCTGGATCAGGGAAAGTTTGCGGTGATCCCCGTGGATATGTGCGGTGCCATTGCCATGAAGCGTTCCTTTCCCACCCATATTATCTATGTGGCGAGAGATAAAGAAAAGCTGATCGCCGATATCATTGATTCCGACTATGACACCGAGGAAAAGACACTTCGGATCCTGTCTATCGATGCGGAGAAGCGTAATCGCAAGATCTGTGATTATGTGATCCATAATGATACCATAGAAGGGGAACGTGTCAGCGGAGCGGAAGAAATCCGGCGGCTGATCCTGCTGGAAGGCGAAAAATACTGAAATGTACCGGGGAGCGATACCCGGAAAACGGAATAGAGTTGTACAAAACCGGATAGAGAAGGAGCGGGGCGGACGGAGACGTATGGAAGAAAAACAGCTGAAATACTATAAAATGCATCATGATTTACAGGAACAGATCCGACTGGGAGAACTGCGCAGCGGTGCCCGTGTTCCCTCGGAGAACCAGCTGGCCGCCGCTTATCAGGTGAGCCGCCAGACCGTCCGCAAGGCACTGGCCATTCTGGAACAGGAGGGATACATCTATGCGGTACACGGGAAAGGCACCTTTGTGTCGGAGCGGGTCCGCCTGGAGCATAAGTCTCACAACATTGCCGTGGTGACCACCTATCTGTCGGATTATATTTTTCCCCGGGTTATTCAGGGCATCGATGAAGTTCTTACGGCACAGGGGTATAGCATTTTATTAAAAAATACAAGAAACTCCCGGAGCCAGGAGGCGCGGTGTCTGGAGGAACTGTTGCAGAAGGATATCGACGGGGTCATCATCGAACCCAGTAAGAGCCAGATCAGCTGCAGACATCTGCATCTGTATGAGCGGCTGGAAGAATACGGAATTCCCTATGTGTTTATTCAAGGCTGCTTCGACCAGATGGAAGACAAGCCCCAGGTGCTGATGGACGATTGCAGGGGAGGTCATCTGATCACAAAATATCTCCTGGATACCGGGCATCGCGATATTGCCGGAGTGTTCAAGGCAGATGACATCCAGGGACAGAACCGTCACCGGGGCTATGTACAGGCCCTGCAGGAAGCAGGTGTCCTCTACGATCCGGACAAGGTGATCTGGTTCCATACCGAGGATCGTAAAGTCCACCCACAGGAGGGAATCCGGCGTCTGATCTCCAAGGGAACCAGACTCGACAGTGTGGTCTGTTACAATGACCAGATCGCCATGCAGGTCATCCCGACGCTGACGTCACGGGGGATTCGCGTCCCGGAGGACATTTCCGTCACCGGTTATGACAATTCCTACATGGCCATCGGCGGAGGTTTTCAACTGACCACTATCGTTCATCCCCAGGAAAAACTGGGAGAAATGGCGGCACAGCTGTTACTGTCACTGCTTCATGGGGAATCTCTGGGACCGGAAGAGAGAAAGATTCTCATCCAGCCGGAGCTTGTCGTAGGAAATACAACTTGTTAGCAGAAGCATACAAGTTGTAATATGGTAATATCGAAATTGTATTCAACTACAGGAGGTATTACTTATGTTACAGACAAAAAAATATCAATTCTGGTTTTGTACGGGATCACAGGACTTGTATGGGGACGAGTGCCTGGCAAAGGTAGCGGAGCATTCTCACAAGATCGTGGATGCCCTGAACGCTTCCGGTGTGTTACCTTATGAGGTGGTATGGAAGCCGACCCTGATCACTAACGAACTGATCCGCCGTACTTTTAATGAAGCAAATCTGGATGACACTTGTGCCGGTGTTATCACCTGGATGCATACTTTCTCTCCGGCAAAATCCTGGATCCTGGGATTACAGGAGTATCGTAAGCCCCTGCTGCATTTCCATACTCAGTTCAATGAGGAACTGCCCTATGACACCATCGACATGGATTTCATGAATGAGAACCAGTCTGCCCACGGTGACAGAGAGTACGGTCATATCGTGACCCGCATGCGCATGGAGCGTAAGGTTGTGGTAGGCCACTGGTCTGATCCTGTGGTACAGGGCAAGATCGCATCCTGGATGCGTGCTGCAGTCGGCGTGGTGGAGAGCAGCCATATCCGTGTCATGCGTGTGGCAGATAATATGCGCAATGTAGCGGTAACCGAGGGCGACAAGGTAGAGGCACAGATCAAGTTTGGCTGGGAAGTAGATGCTTACCCCGTAAACGAGATCGCAGAGAGTGTAGATGCAGTTTCCAAATCTGATGTCAATGCTCTTGTAGATGAGTACTATGAGAAGTATAATATTTTATTAGAGGGAAGAGATCCCGGAGAGTTCAGAAAGCATGTAGCGGTGCAGGCACAGATCGAACTGGGTTTTGAACGCTTCCTGGAGGAGAAAAACTATCAGGCGATCGTGACCCATTTCGGTGATCTGGGTGCCCTGAAGCAGCTACCGGGACTGGCGATCCAGCGGCTGATGGAGAAAGGCTACGGCTTCGGTGCGGAAGGCGACTGGAAAGTAGCAGCCATGGTGCGTCTGATGAAGATCATGACCGGGGGAGTGAAGGATGCCAAGGGTACTTCCATGCTGGAGGACTATACCTATAATCTGGTCAAGGGAAAAGAGGGTATTCTGGAAGCTCATATGTTGGAAATCTGTCCTACTATTGCGGACGGTCCGATCAGCATCAAATGCCAGCCTCTGTCCATGGGAGACAGAGAGGATCCCGCCAGACTGGTATTTACTTCCAAGGAGGGACACGGCATTGCTACATCCCTGATCGATCTGGGCAATCGTTTCCGCCTGATCATCAATGATGTGAACTGTAAGAAAGTGGAGAAACCTATGCCAAAGCTGCCCGTAGCCACCAATTTCTGGACACCGGAGCCGGATATGTATACCGGAGCGGAAGCCTGGATCCTGGCAGGCGGTGCGCATCATACCGCCTTTACCTATGATCTGACGGCTGAGCAGATGGGCGACTGGGCAGCTATGATGGGTATCGAGGCTGTATATATCGACAAGGATACAAAGATCCGTGATCTGAAGAGAGACTTGATGCTGGGAGAGGTATTCTACCGCTAGGGTATTTCAAGTGGACAGGAACCCCAAAAACTTCTATCCGCAGTAAAAAGAAGGGTATCGTAAAAATGTTAAAAGTGTTTTTGGTGGAGGATGAATTCGTCATCCGCGAGGGAATCAAAAATAATATCGACTGGGAGACTCATGGCTATGAGTTCTGTGGGGAGGCCGGTGACGGAGAACTGGCCTATCCCATGATCCAGAGGCTGCGTCCGGATATCGTGATCACTGATATCCGGATGCCGTTTATGGATGGGCTGGAGCTCAGCAGACTGATCCGCAGAGAGCTTCCGGACATCGAGATCATCATTCTGTCCGGTTATCAGGAATTTGAATACGCGAAGGAAGCCATCAAACTGGGGGTGGCGCAGTATTTGTCCAAGCCGATTAACGGAGAGGAACTTCTGGCCGAACTGGAGGAACTCTCAGCAAAGATCGAGGAAAAACGCAGAGCTACCCAGATCCGTGAGCGCTATTTGAAGGAGATGGAGGAAAATACACTCAGAGAGCGAAAAAAACTGTTCCAGAGTCTGGTCGTTGGCGATAATACCGCAGCAGAATTACTGGAGTCAGCGGAGAGACTCGGCATCGATCTGTCGGCACCGTGGTACAATATTATTTTATTTAAGACGCAGTCACTGCGCCATGCACAGGACGAATACTCCGGCAGCCTGATCCGCATCGAAGAAGAACTGCGGTCACTGGAGGACGGAACAACGGTAGTATCATTTGACCGTAACCTGGAGGGCAAAGCATTTCTGCTAAAGGCGGAATCTGAAGAACAGTTACAGCTTCAGCAGCAGGAATATATTGAGAAGATCAAAGATATTATGGAAAAGTATGAGCACGTCCGCTATTTCGGAGGCATTGGCAGACCGGTGAACCGTCTGCGGGAGCTTCCGGCCTCCTTTGAACAGGCCAGTCATGCTTTTGCTCACAGGTATCTGGTGCAGGACAGCCGCATCCTGGATGGCGGGTATCTGGCACAGGGAACGGAAGAAGAGCACTTTGATATCAAGCAAGTCAATCCCAAACAGATCGATCGGACCAGGATCCAGGAATTCTTAAAGCAGGGAGACAGAGAAGAGGTCGTTTATTTCGTAGAAGAATTTTTCCGGGATCTGAGCAACAAAGCACTGCAGTCCAATATTTTCAGGCAGTACATCACGATGGATGCCTATTTCTGCGTGGCGGATTTCCTGGAAAGCCTGTCAACAGATACGCAGGATCCGGAGACTCCGAGCCAGGATGAGAAGACGCAGCAGGACAGCGACAGTGCTATACAGTATATTATACGGATCCTGGACAAAGCGCTGGAAGCAAGAGACAGAGCAGCCAGCAGCCGCTATGACGATGTGGTGGAGCAGGTGATGAAATATATAGAGGAAAACTATGCAGAAGAGGAGCTGTCATTGAATCTGCTGGCATCCCACGTGAATTTCTCACCGAATCATCTGAGCATGATCTTCAGTCAGCAGACAGGGATGAGTTTCATTAAATATCTGACGGATTACCGTATGAACAAAGCAAAGGAATTATTGCGCTGCACCGGCAAACGCAGCAGCCTGATCAGTCAGGAGGTAGGGTACAAGGACCCTCATTATTTTTCCTATCTGTTCAAAAAGACCCAGGGGATGACACCTACCCAGTATCGGGGCGGCATCAAATAGCCACGATCGCGGAAAGGACTTCTTATGAGAAAAAGGTTAAAAGAAATCTAAGATCATTCTACGCTCCTGGCAAAGATAAGCTATTCTTATCTTTGCCTTTTAGTGCCTTTTGTATTGTTTCTGATCTTCTGTTTCTATAATCTGTGGAATAACAATCGCAGATATGAGGACATGGTCAATTCCTCTGTTATGGCCAGTCAGTTCAGCCTGGATTTCCAAAAGGATTTTGATTATGAGACCTATCTCCTCATTGTGGGCAACAAGACGCTGGAGGAATCCAGTCTCCATGCCATGCTGGAGGAAGCAGATGAGATCGTGGCAGGACTGGAGGAATTAACTGAATCACAGGAGAATCGCAAGCGCCTGACCAGCGTAAAGAAATATCTGAATAACCTGGGAACCTATATTGGAAGGATCGAGGACAATATCCGTGAGGGTAACCGTTACGAAGATAATATAGAAATCTGGGAAAATGATGTACAGATCGTGACATCTCTGGTAGGAGACACGATGTCACGATACATCTATTATGAGATCCGTGGGATCCAGGAGAGCAGACAGCAGTATCAGGACTTTTTTGTGAATATGATCCGGTTTTCTGTGATCGCTTTTGCATTGATCCTGATGTTGTGTTTATTTTTATCCTATTATATTCCGCTGAGTATTACAAGACCTATCAGACGACTGACCCAGGTGACAGATCAGGTGGCGAAAGGGGATCTGACGGTACGATCGGATGTGACCGGCGGATTGGAGGCCCGGGTGCTCAGCGATTCTATGAATACCATGATCGACAAGATCAATGAACTGCTGGAGCAGGTGAAGACCGAGCAGGTGCGGCTGCGCAAGGCGGAATTTGAACTGCTGCAGTCCCAGATCAATCCTCATTTTCTATATAATACGCTGGATGCCATCGTATGGCTGGCGGAGGCCGGTGAACAGAAAAAGGTTGTGAGTATGGTAGGCAGTCTGTCCGATTTCTTCCGCATTTCATTAAATCAGGGACAGGATATTCTGGATGTCAGGGAAGAGCTTCAGCATGTGCGCAGCTATCTGGAAATCCAGCAGATGCGCTATCAGGATATTCTCCAATATGAAATCTGCGTGCCGGAAGAACTGTACTCCAGCCGGATACCCAAGATCACATTGCAGCCGCTGGTGGAAAATGCCATCTTCCATGGGTTAGAGCCCAAGGGCGGCCATGGCAGCGTACTGCTGGATATCTCCACCGACCTGGAAAACGGGGATGTGCTGCTGCGCATTACGGATGACGGCGTGGGTATGCCGCCGGAGCTGGTGGCGCACCTTCTGGACGAGCCCACCGAGGAAGCCGAAAAGACTGAAAAGT
>OGEE01000606.1_pt1 | contig 24257 bp, 14 predicted proteins | sample 1570571 | NCBI WGS metagenome assembly OGEE01 (sample SAMEA2582169, study PRJEB24529) | metagenome | biome: Human gut stool | place: China | collected 2011
TATTCACATTCGCCCCCTTCGGGGACGGTAGAATGCTACTTGCGAAACTTCAGTACATTATCGGTTGGCAGTAGGCCACTGATAAGTATCAGTACAATGGATATCAGCACTTTGGTCGGCAATCATCAACTTGAAGTCGCCTTCCTCCAATCTCCATTTGCCATTCCAATCTACGAAGGCCAAATCGTCTGCCTTTAATTCAAATGTCATGGTCTTGGTCTCACCAGGCTGAAGTTCCACCTTGTCGAAGGCACGGAGACGACGGCCATCAGGCACCATACTGGCGATGAGATCGCTGCTGAACAGGAGGACACTCTCCTTGCCTGCCACCTTTCCCGTATTCTTCACATCCACGCTCACCTTGATGATGTCGCCGTGGCGGAAATCAGACTGAGAAACCTTCAGGTTGCTATATTGATAAGAGGTGTAACTCAAACCGTATCCGAAGCCCCACTGCTGAGTAATCTTCGCATTGTAGTCGTAAGCACCTTCCATCGTACCCACCTCCTCACTCTTCTTGAAGTCATAGTTGGCGAGCGAATTGATTTCCTTTGGATAAGTGTAAGGCATCTTGCCACTGAAGTTTGACTTGCCCGATACCAGGTTTGCCAAGGCATCGCCGCCCATGTTGCCAGGGATAAGGATGTCGATGATGCCCTGTGCCAATGGTTCGATGTCAGCGATGAGACGAGGACGACCTTCATTCAATACCAAGATGACAGGCTTACCGGTCTTGGCGAATTCCTTCACGAGATTGCGCTGGTTCTCTGAGAGCCAAAGGTCGGTCAGGTTGCCCGGAGTCTCTGTGTAAGAGTTCTCGCCAATGCAAGCCACGATGATGTCAGCATCCTTTGCTGCATCAACTGCGCCCTGAATCTGAGGTTCGTTCTCCTCCCAGTACTTACCCTTCTCATTATAGGTAACACCCTGGTTCAAGATGACATTCTCCTTGCCATACTCATTACAGAATGCCTCATAGATGGTATTGTACTTGCCGGCAAACTCATCAGCACGATGTCCCTGCCAGGTATAGCTCCATCCACCGTCCAGGCAGCGCATCTGATTGGCATTAGGACCCGTAAGGAGAATCTTCTTGCCATGCTGCAAAGGAAGGATATTACCCTCGTTCTTCAGGAGCACCATACTCTCGGTAGCTCCCTCCAAGGCGATCTTGGCAAACTCCTCGCCACCAAACTTAGGATAATTCTTGAGTTTCTGGGTTGGGTTCTTGAAGAGGTCTAGACGGTACTTCATGCGAAGCACACGACGGCAGGCATCATCGATACGACTCATCGGAATCTTACCTTCCTTCACCAGTTCTACAAGATAGCCACAAGCATCGCAAGAATAAGGTTCCATAATCATGTCGATACCAGCATTGATGGCAATGCGGAGCGCATCCTTCTTGTCCTTTGCTACCATCTCACGAGTATAGAGATTGTTGATGTCTGCCCAGTCGGTGATGAGCACACCATCCCATCCAGTCTCTTCCTTCAGCCATCCTGTCAGGATGTCCTTGTTGGCATGCATCGGCATACCATTAACGGAAGCGGAATTCACCATCACGGTCAAGGCTCCAGCCTGCAGACCCGCCAGGAAAGGAGCGAAGTGCTTCTCTCGCAAGTCGGCAGGAGAGATATAGGCTGGCGTACGGTCTTTACCGGTCCAAGGCACACCATAGCCCATGAAGTGCTTCATTGAAGTGGCAATGTGATACTGGTCGATGTTGTTTGGGTCCTCACCCTGAAAACCATAGACCATCGCCTTGCCCATCTCTGAACTGAGGTAGCAATCCTCGCCAAAGTTCTCCCAGATGCGAGGCCAACGGGCATCACGACCGAGATCAACGGTAGGACTGTAAGTCCAAGGCACGCTCACCGCACGAGTCTCATAAGCGGTAGCCTCAGCCGAACGGCGAGCTATCTCACGATTGAAGGAGGCAGCCACATTGATGTTCTGCGGGAAGAGGGTTCCGCCCTGTGTATAAGTAGAACCATGGTTCTGGTCGAGACCGAAGACACAAGGGATGCCGATGCGCTTCATCGAGATCTTCTGGATTTGCGCGATGTACTTCTCCCACTGCTTGGCTGTAGGAGCGCAGGTATTTGGAGCGTTGAGGATAGAGCCAATCTTATAGCGAGAAAGGATAGAATCGGTCTTGTGCTCATCGATATAGAACACACCGTTCTTGTCGTTGGCACCAAAGAGGTCAGTCACCAATTCCATCATCTGACCTATCTTTTCCTCCAAGGTGAGTTTCTTCAGGGTTTGTTCTACCTGAGCCTCAATCTTAGGGTCGCTCTTGATAACTGGAACATTGGCACTGGCTGTATAAGCCAATGCCAACATTGAAATAGATAATAATATTTTCTTCATAAATTCAAAGGTTTGACGTTTTATGATATAAACGGAAATCTTTCTAATATATTATTCAATAGTAACTTTCTTTACGGTGTAACCATCACCCACGAGGAGGAAACCATTCTGCTCCGTCAAGAGTTGGATAGAGAGGTCGGTCAGTTCAAACTTCCATGTAGCAGGTCCATCCACCATGAAGTCGCCACGCTCTGGGTCGCCCTTACCTGTAAGGATGTTATTCCACCAAGAGGTAGCAGCGGTACCCTGACCTTTTCCATCCACATAGACACGGAGGATGGTGCCAGCCTTCACCTTTGAGAGGAAGGTATCCTTCAAGGCATCGAACGGTGTACCCCATGTCACGGCAAACTCACCTTCCCAGATGGTGTTCTCCATAGATGGACGTGGCTCTGTAGTTACCTTGATGATTCCGCCAGAGAACTGGTTGCCCTCACCATCTACCAAAGTGATATCATAGTCACCATTCTCCAAACCTGTAGGAGCTGTGAGCTTCAAGGCTGTGCCCTCTTCGACAACCTCGAAGGCTACTTCCTTGCCACCTACCATTACTTTAGTAACTGTACCGAGATTCTTGCACTTATGGATAGTGGTCTCAGCACCCGGAGCTACCCAAAGCTCGACGGCATTGGTACCCAAGGCTGGGTCATCGGCAGCAGGAGTTACGGTAACTTTCAAGGTGCGGGATGTGCTCTTGCCCTTGGTAGTGGTTGCCACAATCTTCAGTTCATGATTACCTACAGGCAAAGTCTGGTCGATAGTATTACCTTCGGCAATCTGAGTGCCGTCGAGCAACCATGTCACAGTGGTGTAGTGAACTGGAGTCACCTTGATTTCCAACTTATAATTAGTCTTGCGGTCTATCTTGGAATCAGCCAAGTCGGTGTTCAAGATACGTGGATTGTCATCTTCGCTGACAGTGAAGTATGGTTCATCGTCAGAAGAGCAAGAAGACAAGGTAGATGTACCAGCCAGTGCGAAACCCACGGCTAAGAGCATCATCATAGCCTTCAAGACTTTTCCCTTATATTGTTTCATTGTCTTATTCATAATTAATTATTCTATTCTATTGTCCTATAAGACTTAACATTTAACACTTAACATTAAACACTACTTGCTATAGCCCTTTCCGAATGGAGGATTGAAGTCTGGCTGAAGGTTTACATCAGCCTTGTCCCACCAGAGGCGCTTGTGCCAGTTGTCGGTACCACCCATGCGGTCGATGGCAGCCTTGTAGTTGGCATTGTTGTACTGAGCTTCCAACTCAGGATACTGCAAGCGGACAGGCATTGACCAATCAGAATCCGTATAAGTGAAACCATTCTTGGTCAAGAGATCACGATTCAAGATGGCAGGATAGTCAGAGCGGCGCATGTTAGCCCAACCCTCAGAAGGGTTCATCATGTGGAGAATCCAAGCCTGGGTGTTGATGGTCTCCTTAGGATTGTCACCCAACTTGTTGTTGGCAATGAACTCATTGATCTCATCCTCAGAAATCTTGTTGGACGTGAGATAATAGTTGTTGAGCAACTCCATGCTGGCACGAACACCAGCCTCGTAGTGACTTTCAGCATCACCACCACCTACATTCCAACCCTTGGTTGCAGCCTCAGCCTTGAGGAACTCTACCTCAGCATAGCTCATCAAGTCGCCAGGGCAAGAAGGCATCTCGAAGTCGATGTTCAGGCAAGGACGACTAGCTCGGGCTATATAATCAGAGTTGGCATAAGTGTTCTCGTCTATCTCTGCATACTTCTTCAAAGTAGGAAGGTCATCCAACGTAGCTGGATTCATCCAGTCTGTGTACCAGGCTGCACCAGGGTTGCAAGGCTCCTCACCGAGGTTCTTGCTCTGGAAGTAAGCCAGGAAATCATCGGTCAAGTCGATGTTCTGCTCCTTGTCTGGCTTCACCTGACTACGCTTGATATTGTAGTAGTGACGGCAGATGCGATAGAGACGAGGGTCGTTGGTATTCTGCAACTGATAGAACAAGGTAGAGCATACCATGGTAGGCGATGTGGCATCCTGACCATAGAGAATCTCTCCCAAGGCATTGGTACGGAAATCATAATCATTGGCTCCATCATAATAGGTAAATGGAGCATCAGCATACTTGATATAAGCATCATCTGCTGCACTGGCGATAGCACCGGCAGCCACAGCCTTCTCAAACTCCTCCTTTGCCTTCTGTGGATTAACATCGGAAATGCGCATGGCATAGCGCATACGGAGTGCATTGGCATACTTCTTCCACTGAGCTACATCACCACCCATGCTGGTGACATCACCAGAAATGTGGTCGGAACCTGTGCCAAGCTGCTTCTCGCAAGCGTCAAGTTCCTTGAAGAACCAGCTGTAGAGTTCCTCTACGGTATCATACTTAGGGGTGGAGATACCTGAGATATAACCCAGACCTGCCTCCGAACAAGGCACGTCACCGTAGGTATCTGCCAAAACTGCCGTGAGATAGACACGGTGGATACGAAGTGCCGCATTCAAGTTTGCCTTGTCAGCAGAATTGTGGATGGCATCCACAAGGTTCTTGATACTGATTTCATAATAGCGGTCCCAAACTCGACGGGACATATCATCTTCTCTGAAATTAGAACCAGCGTAATTGGTTACATTCCAACCACCAGCGAAATACTGTGGAAAACCAGATATATAGTTACGGTAGGTATCCATCAGACTGAAGTCACCGTAAGTCTGCAACAAAGCTGTTGTCAACTGTGCGTTAGGGTCGAGCTCATTCACCTTGGTCTTGTCGGTATTGATGTTGCTCAAGGTATCATCAGAGCAAGAAGTCATCGCAGTGCCGGTTGCCATCAGGGCGAAAGCCATCATCAGGCTGCTCTTACCTATATATTTCTTGATTATATTGTTCATTTTCTTACCTTATTATATATTAGAACTCTTCTAAAGAAATTGATTCATTTTTTCGAGACTAGAACTTCACGTTCACGTTCAAACCATAACTCTTGCGAGATGGCAGGGAACCATATTCCAGACCGAGACCTGAGGTGTTGTAGCTGGAGTCTGGGTCGATGTTAGGAATGTTCTTCCAAACAATGAATGGGTTACGAGCCACGAAGGATACGGTCAAGCCCTTGACATACTTGCCCAGGATGCTCTCTGGGAAGGTATAGCCGAAAGTAATCTCACGACACTTCACGTAAGAATTGTCGTAAACGAAGGCACTCTGCACGCCATTTGCCACATGCTTCCAGTAATCTTCAGGGTTCACGGCGATGTCGTTCTTGCGATAAGTACCGTCGCCATTGTCGATGACACCCTCTACGACAAATCCCTTGCAGTTACCTGTTTCACGCCATGCGGCAAGGTCCATACCCGAAGCCTTGCGAGCCTCCTCGGAAGTGTACCACTCCTCACGGCCTGCCAATGTTCCCTTTGCCTTACCTGTCTGGTATGCAGAACGCATGGACATAGAGTAGATGTCGGCACCTACCTTCACATCGAAGGATGCAGAGAGGCGGAAGTTCTTGTAGCTGAAGGTTGAGTAGAAACCACCTGTCCAGTCCCAAGTAGAGTTGCCGATGGTCTTGACCTTCTGGTCAATCTTTGGAAGACCAGTAGCTGCATCGACAACCACCTGTCCCTTGTCGTTGTAGAGGAAGTCGTGTCCACGGATAGCTCCATAGTTCTCGCCAACCTGAGCACCTACTGATACACCACACCATGTGGCCTTGGCAAGCTCAAAATAGTCCATGCCATCTACGAGCGACTTCACCTTGTTGGTATTCTTCGAGAAGTTGACACCCAAGTCCCAAGCGAAGTCCTTGATCTGCAAGGCACGGGCATTGAGGGCAATCTCGACACCCTGGTTCTGAATCTCACCGGCATTGATGAGGCGGTAAGCATAGCCAGAGGTGGTGGTTGAAGCCAAACTCAAAATCTGGTTCTTGGAGTTCTGGTTGTAATAGGTGGCATCCAAGCCCAAGCGTCCGTTAAGGAACTTCATCTCCAAACCTACCTCGTAAGAACCTGTCATTGTAGGCTTCAAATCCTTGTTCGGCTGTGTTGAGTTGGCTATCATGCCGATGGTATAACCCGAGTAGCTGTACTTGCCCGTGGTATAGTTGAGTGCCAACAGGTATGGATCGGTATCGCTACCTACCTTTGCCCAAGATGCGCGAATCTTACCATAATTGATGAACTTCTTGTTCTTGATAAACTCGGAGAAAACCAAACTACCCGATACAGATGGATATACGTATGTATTATTATTTGTAGGGAGCGTAGACGACTTATCGCCACGGAGGGTTCCCTCCAAATAGTAAGTATGCTTGTAGCCAAGGCTTGCGCTGGCATAGAGAGAACTGATCTGCTTCTTATACATGCTCTCGCGAGTATTCTGCTCCTGATAGTTCATGATGTTCTTGATGCCATTCATCTGCTGGTTGAGACCGACGTTGGTAGTGGTCTTGTTGTTCACCTTGAAGATGTTACCACCAGCGGTAGCGTTGACATCGAAGTCGCCCCATGAGTTGTTGTAGAGGGCGAGTATCTCGGCGTTGAATGTGCGGTTGTTGAAGATTTGGTCGGTAAGCTTTCCGGCAGGAGTTCCTGGAGTTGTCTTGGCGATGAAGTCCTCGAAGTTCATGCTGTTGATGTCGGTACCGATGGTACCCTGCAACTTGAGGTGCTTGTTGATGTTCCAGATGGCCTTACCCGTAAAACGGAACACGTCCTTGTCGGATGTATTGCTGTTCTTATAGAGATCCCAGTATGGGTTCTTGTTATACTGATCGTTACCATTCCAGTTGGAGTAGTTGCCGTCGGCATCCTCATAGTGCTTCAACCAAGCCTGGTCGTAGGTACCCGCCAGGGTCATGAGGTTCTTACCCACGTTGCTCTGAGAGTCACCAAGGGCAGGACGGTTCTTTACCTTCTCACGAGTATAGTTGGCGGTGAAGTCGAAGTCAACAGGACCTGCTGAGGTATTCACACGGAGGTTGAAGTTGTCACGACTCATATTGGTATTTGGCAAGATATCCTTGTTGCGCATATCGGTAACAGAGAAACGCATACCCCTCTTACCGGAATTCACTGAGAGGATGGCAGAATTCTGAGTGGTGAAACCTGTGCGGAAGAAATCGGAGGCATTGTTAGGATGCATCATGAATGGACGCTCCTCGCCATCGAAATACTTGAACATGAAGTCATCGGCCTTAGGTCCCCAACTGGCATTGGTACCAGAAGTGCTCGAATTAGGAAGCTCGCCATTGTAGCCAGCACCATATATCTCCTGGATGTCATCCCATTTAGCCAACTGAGTATCGATAGTATAAGAACCATTGTACTCCACGGAAATCTTATCCTTCTCCGCCTTCTTGGTCGTAATCAAGATAACACCATGGGAAGCACGGCTACCATAGAGGGCAGAGGCAGCAGGACCTTTCAATACGGTCATCGTCTCGATGTCGTCAGGATTGATGGCAGAGATACCATCACCGAGGTCATAACCACCAGCTTCACCAGCACTGCCAAAGTTTGTATTATCCAAAGGCACACCATCCACCACGTAGAGAGGCTGGTTGTTACCTGCCATTTCTGTATTACCACGAAGAAGCACGCGGGTAGAACCAGAAGCACCGCCAGCGGTGTTCTGCACAACGAGACCAGCCACCTTACCTGAAAGAGAGTTGATAACGTTGGTTTCCTTCGCCTTGGTGAGTTCCTCACCCTTCACTTCCTCCAAGCCATAGCCGAGGGCCTTGCGGTCTCGTTTGATACCGAGGGCGGTGACAACTACCTCATTCAAGGCCTTACCATCCTCCTGCATCTGTATTTTCATGCCATTAGCAGCTTTCACGGTCATCGTCTTGTAACCGATGTAGCTCACTTCGAGCGTTGCTCCAGGCTTGCAGTTCAACGTAAAGTTACCATCCATATCGGTAACGGCACCGTTGGTTGTACCGGCCACCTTCACGCTAGCGCCAATCAAGGTTTCGCCAGTGGCATCCACCACTGTACCCTTGATGCCTTGGTTCTGCTGAACGCTCATCGCAGCATTGTTCATCTGGGCAGCGAGAATGGCAGAAGCAGGCATCCACATCAAACCTGCACCGAGCAGGCCGAGAAACATAGTTTTCTTTCTCATAATTGATATTTTGTTTTTAATTTAACATTATTCTTTCCCAAAGATTCCTTCGAGAATCCAAGGAGCATTCACCTTCATACTCTTGAAACGGTCGAAGATGCCATACTTCTCAGAGCCGTTGCCGAAGTGGTTGTTGTCCCAAACGAAAGTAGAGAAGCCTCGTTTGCGAGCCTCTGTAGTCAAGAACTTACAGTAGTAGGTCATGTTTTCATGCACTTTCTCTGAGTTTGACTTATAGTGATCGGTTACTCCCCACTCTCCTATTACGATACCCAGTCCTTTGTTGCTCCAGGTATTCACCGCCTTGTCGAAGAAATCCGTCATCGTCTTCTCGTTTTCTGCAGGTATCTTGCCAGCATCCTTGTAAGCATCACCCCAGTAATCGTAGGTGCAATCGCCGGCGTAGCTCCATGGCTGATAGTAGTGGAACTCCACACTCATATAGTTGTTGCCATTGCCTTCGGCATCCTTTGGAATGATGAAATCTCCATTCTCGATGCCAAACCAAGGGTTACAAACGTAAGTCTGTAAGATGAGGTGGCGCTTGGCATTGTTGCCGCCTGTGGCACGAACCACATCCACGAATATCTGATTGTAAGCATTCTGCACTTCGAGGTTCTCGGCAGTAGGCTTGCCCCAGTTGTCCCTGATGTGAACCTCATTGGTACCGGCGAAAGCCAAGCGACTGTCATAATTGGCAAACTCAGAGGCGATATTCATCCAGAGGAGCGCAAGCTTCTGGCAGTTTTCTTCCTTATATTGATAGGTAGGACGACCTTCGAGCCATTTTTCATGATGCACATTGATGATAACCTTCAAATCGTTGTCGAGACACCAGCCCACTACCTCCTTGATACGAGCAATCCAAGCCTTGTCGATGCTCATCGCCTGAGCGTTGGTAATGTGGCACTGCCAACGGATAGGAATACGGATGGCATTGAAACCTGCCTTCTTCACGGCTTGTATCATCTTCTTGGTAACAACGGGATTGCCCCAGGCTGTCTCTGCATGGATGGAACCATCAGGGTTGCCAATCTGCATCGACTCACCATCCTGCCCAGGAGCTGAGCACTCGAATTCATTACCGAGATTCCAACCTACTACATCCTTGTTCCATTGCTGGGCGGTAGGAATCGATTCGCTTGCATCAGGCGTATCCATCACCGAAGGACTAGCACTGCAAGAAAATGAAGCAAACATACTTGCAAATAGCAAGCAGATTTTCAAAAAGTTCCTTTTCATTATTAAATTTTTAAACCTAGTGTATAGTTGCTGTTTAGCATAATTGTTATTCATTGCGAGTTACTATAAGAACTCGGCTGCAAAAGTACAGAATAGAGAGAAAAAACAGGTTAGAATGCAAACAAAAAAGGTTTCAAATCTGACTTATCGCCAGGTCTGAAACCTTACATTTACATATAACCAACTGAATATCAGAAGGTAGTAATTTTACTTTCTTTACCAGCAATTTACATGGCTCATTTTATTCATACTTACTCGGTGACACCCCGAAATGCTTCTTGAAGACTGTACTGAAGTACTTTACGTTTACAAATCCAGTTTTCACGGAGACATCCAAGACGCTATCGCCTTGCTTCAGATACTGGGCAGCCTGCTCCAAACGGATGAGTCGCATGAAGTCTTGCGGTCCTTGCCCTGTCAGAGTCTTCAACTTGCCATAAAAGAGCGTACGGCTCATCGCCATCTCCCGGCAAAGGCGGTCGATGGTGAAGCCGGTGTCGCTCAGGTTATCGAGAACGAGACGGGTTGCTTTCTCAACGAAGGCCTGGTCCATCGGATCCAAATCCGGTTCTTTTTCATCAGATGATTTATTCGTTTCATCGGATGATTTATTTGCTTCATCAGATGATTTATTCGTTTCATCAGAAGCCACGGATGGCAGAGAAGGTTCGCTTGGCAACAGGCTCTTTGAAGACGATAGCCCAGAGTCCTCTCCTCTTACGATGGCGATACTTTGCTCCATATAGTATTGACTCAGACGGCGACGGTTCTTCAACATGCCCGCAATCTTGCTGGCAAGGATGGCAGAGTCGAACGGCTTGGCAATGTAATCGTCTGCTCCAAGGTCTAGACCTTCTATCATGAAATCACGACCAGCCTTCGCCGTCAGGAGAATGACAGGCAGCCAACTGGTCTCCTTGTTTTCCTTGATGCGACGGCAGAGTTCGTCGCCCTGCATACCCGGCATCATCACATCGGATACCACGATGTCACACTCACCATTCTCAGACAGATACTTCAAGGCAGCCTCGCCACTCTCCACATCCACTACATGATATTGGTCGGCGAAAGCCATACGGATGTATTGACGGAGGTCTTCGTTGTCATCTACAAAAAGGAGCGTGTCCTTAAGGGGTTCCTCTGATATTATTCTTTCATCGGCAGACACAGAGGTATCTGAAGTATCCGGCAGACTTGCTGGCTTGGAAGAAACGGAAACATCAACATTTCCGTTATCAGGCAATACAACCAAGAAAGCAGTTCCCTTGCCTTCTTCGCTCTCGAATGTTAACTTTCCTCCCAGTTTCTGCACAAGCTGGCGAGTGAGCATCAAGCCCAAGCCACTGCCCATCTCCTGAGAATTGACCGCATTGGAGGCACGGAAGAAACTCTGGAAGATATGCTTGGCCTCGGTTTTCGGGATACCAATGCCGGTATCGCTTACCTGGATGCAGACTTGCTTGGCAACCTCATCGAGCGAAGCAGAGACGGTGATGGTTCCACCCACCTGCGTATATTTTACGGCATTGGAGAGCAGATTCTCGAATATCAAATCCATCATAGAAAGATCGGTAGAGAAGATATGCTGTCCACAGGTTGCCAACCGAAGACTGATACGTTTCTCCTGGGCTGACATCTGGAACTTATCCACCTGCTGACGCAAGAGGACAGACAGTTCCACTTTCTGCAAGCGAACTTGTGTCTTCGCTACGGCAATTTTCTGGAAATCAAGCAACTCGGTCACCATCTTCAGAAGCTTATCGCCATTACGCTGTGCCATCTCCAAGAACTTTCGGCTCTTATCGCCCAGTGTAGCATCCTTCGCCAAGTCGGCAAGAGGAGCCAGCACAAGACTCAAAGGGGTACGGATGTTATGAGCGGTATTCACAAAGAAGTTGATCTTTTCATCGTAGTACTTGCGATGCAAACGCTCCCTGTAGTAATCCCAGCCGAAATAGACTATAGCACCTAAGATGCAAAGATAGAGAATCCATGCCCACCAAGAGTTCCACCATGGTTGGGCGATATGAATGCGCAAGGTGGATTCTCCCAATATGCGTCCGTTACTCCTACCCATTGCCTTGACATGCAGGGTGTAACTGCCAGGAGGCAAGTTGGCAAAACGAGCCTGCTGGTAGGCAGAAGGCACACTCCACTGATGGTCGTACCCCTCCAGATAATACTGATACAGGATGTCGTGCTGATACGGATAGTTGATGCTCTCGAAATGCACGATGAGGGTTTTCTCATCATGAGAGAAATTCATCTTGCCTTCCTGCAACATCCCGAAGAGTTCTGCATGCCAATCTTCCAGTTGGTCAGCCTCATCGAAAGTCTTTCCTTCCACCTCAACACCCGTGATATGAAGAGGAGCCTTGTAGTTCAATCCCCTGGCAAACTTGGATGTCAAGACCACAGCACCATCATTGCTTCCGAAAATCATTCGCCCGTCTTGGGTTCGGACCACAGCCATACGCTTGTACTCCCGCTCCAATCCCTTGAAGAAGTTGAGATTGGTCACCTTTCCATGATCGATGAAAGCCAGGCCTTTGTCGGTACTCATCCACACCTTGCCAATTGGAGTCTTGACCAAGGCATAGACGGTGTTGGAAGGCAAAGACTGCGAGATAGTATAGTTCTTGACCTGATGCTTCTGCCAATCGTAGAGGTACAAGCCTCCTCCATCGGTGGCTATCCAGATATGCCGTGCATCCTGAAAAGCCATCGCATTGACAAAGAAATTATAATCGGAAACTGGAAATTCCGACGGATAGAAGAATCTACTGACACGAAGGCTTCGCTTGTCGATACGATAACATCCATGAGACGTTCCCACTGCAATACTCTTCTTGTCTGGAGACTCCACGATACTCTGGACTTCATTGATTGGCAGGTAGTTAACAGAGTTATCCACATTTCCATTCTTTTCTAATGATGATGGGATATGTACCAAGTCTCCATCCAAACAACCTATCCACAAGCCTCCTTCGCTATCCTTGAATATGCTATATACATAGTCGGTCTTTAACTTGCCATTCGACACAGAGTAAGCCCGACTACTGCTTCCATCGGCATGAACCTGAAAGATGCCATCACCATAGGTTCCCGCCAAGACCTTGCCGTCGGCAGTCTGACAAAGGGTAAGCACCACCTTATTATATAGGGTATGATGCCACTGTTGGGTTTGCTCGTCATAGATGCTCACCCCCTTGTCGGTAGCATACCATATCTTGCTATTGCGCCCCTGTGTATCCACGCTCTGCATGACGTCGTTCACACCATTATTGATAAGCGACTGGCTGTTGAGATACTCATGGCGCACAAACTCCAAGGTATGCTCCATCGGAATAGCCATATCAACACCTCCCGAATAGGAGCCAATCCAAAGGTCGCCGAGATGATCCTTGCAAAGGGCATAGACGCCATTGCCATGCAATACATTCTCCGGTCTGCCATCCGTATTCAAAAGTAGATTCGTCTTACAGGTCTTCTTGTCGTAGGCATAGACACCTGCTCCATCCACCGCCATCAAGATGGTGGCTGCGTCGTAGGGAATAATGGAACGAACAGGGATGAGCGGAATATCTGCTAAGGATGAGAATTGCGCAAGAGAAGACAATGGCTTCCAGGTTCTGTCATCGAGCAAGACAATGCCACGATGGAAAGTTCCCAACCATATCTGATGAGCCTTCACGTCGTGATAAGACGAAAGCACGGAATACCCTCGCAAGAGCAATCGAGGCTGGGCTGCATTCGGTGAATAGGCGAAGACTCCCGAAGGAGAACCTATCAATAACTGTTTACCAATGAATCGGATATGATTGACATACGTGTTCTTCAGAATGTATTTTCCTTTGTTTGGCGAACTGGGGGCTGTTTTGTCTTTGCTACCAGCAATAGATTGAGGAGCCATCCTATACACGCCCCTATCCAATGCCATCCAAAAGCATCCCTTGTCATCGACCAACAAGTCATTGAGCACCACACTTCCTCCAAGCACATTCAGCAGATTGACCTGGAGTTGGAATGTGTCTTTCACCTTATTATATATATAGATCTTTCCTTTATTATCATAGGCATAGATATGCTGTTGGCTATCCTTAGTCAACTTGATGTTTCTGCCACTGGCATCACTAAACTGCATATCCGTAGCCAAGGTATAGTTACTTACCTGTTGACCATTGTATCTGTCAACGCCTCGCTTGGTACTGATCCACATAGCACCATCCTCAGCCTCAACTATCGAATACACACGGGCACTTGAAAGCCCATAGTCCGTATTGAGATTCGACAACATCAGCATATTGCGGGTCAAATGTTCCTGTGCATGGAGCTGTGAACACAACATCATGCACAAGAGCCACAGGAAAGCAACCTGCAATCTGAGGAAATATGATAAGCCTTTATTTTTCATTTTGATAAGGATTCCAATTGCTATTTCAATTATTTCTTATATTCTTTATTCTTTGCAAAAATAATGTTTTTAAAAGACAATTCGGCAGAAAAGACGAAATCTTGTGCTTATTTAACTATTTCGCCAAATGGCTTTACTGAGCCTCGTGTATTTAAAGACTTTCCACAGCGTGAGTATAAAGTCGCTTTGCATGTCGGCCGTAGAAGATGAATAGTTCTCATACCTAAAGATAAAAGTATGCATCTCTAGATGAAAGTTTCGTTCAACGACGTTGAACCGACATTCAGCGACGTTGAACGCACATTCAGCGACGTTGAACGCACATTCAGCGTCGTTGAACGCACATTCAACGTCGCCGAACGAAACTTTCTATTAGGCAAAAGCACATTTTTACCTAATAGCAACGAAGACTTTTCCTAAGATTAACACAAAAATAATACTGGAAGGAGTGAGTCCAGCATCAGTACATTTTGCTTTCTTACCCTAAAATAACTAAAAAATAAGGAGATGCAAGCCGTATTCCGAAAAAAAGTATTATTTTTGCAAAAAAGAAAAAAAGAACCGAATAAAAGTGCAAGACACTTACATGGAATAAAAATTAAAAAGATATGATTAAAAGACTATTATCCTTTCTTGACGCTTCGCCAGTGAATTTCCTGGCTGTCAAGAACATGGCGGATGAACTGGAGAAGAATGGTTTCCGCCGCATCAATCCGCAGGAGCCATTGGGCAAGATTGAGGCTGGTGACAAGTTCTTTGTTACCAAGAACGACTCTTCTATCTATGCCTTCCAAATCGGAAAGAAGACGCTTGCCGATGCAGGCTTCCACATGATTTGTGCTCACTGCGATTCCCCTACCTTCCGCATCAAGCCAAATGCCGAGATGCTCTGCGAGGGCGGTATCGTAAAACTGAATACCGAAGTTTATGGTGGTCCTATCATGTCCACCTGGTTCGACCGTCCGCTGACCCTGGCAGGTAGAGTCATCGTGAAGGGAGAGGATGCGATGAATCCCCAGACACTTCTTCTTCATGTAAAGCGCCCATTGTTGCAGATCAGCAATCTTGCTATCCACTTCAACCGTCAGGTGAACGATGGCGTGAAGTTGAGCAAGCAGAAGGATGTGCTCCCTATTCTCGGCATCATCAACGATGAACTGGAAAAGGGTAATCTGCTGATGAACGTGATTACCAGCGAACTGGATATCCAGAAAGAAGATATCCTCGACTTCGATCTCTATCTGGCTGATGCCACTCCAGCCTGCACCTTCGGCGTGCACGATGAGTTTATCTCTTCTGGCAGACTCGACGATTTATCAATGTGCTGGGCTGGTGTAGAGGCGATGATTGCAGCAGATGCCAATGATACCACCCAGGTTCTCGCCATCTTCGATAATGAAGAGACGGGGTCTCAGACCAAGCAGGGTGCCGGAAGTCCATTCCTTTCATATATGCTCCAGCGCATCGCCCTGGCACAGAGCCATACAGAAGAGGCTTACTATCAGGCTGTGGAACGTGCCTTCATGATTTCTGCCGACAACGCTCATGCCTGGCATCCTAACTATAGCGAAAAATTCGACCCTACGAATCATCCTAAGTTGGGCGGTGGTCCGGTCATCAAGTTCAATGCAGCCCAGAAGTATGCGAGCGATGCCGTATCAGCAGCCATCTTCGCCAACATTTGCGAGGCAGCCGGTGTTCCTTGCCAGCGTTTCGTGAACCATAGTGATGTGGCAGGTGGCAGCACATTGGGCAATATCCTCGCCTCTTCCATCCCATTGAAGGGTGTGGATATGGGCAATGCCATCCTCGCTATGCACAGTTGCCGCGAAACCGGTAGCGTCATCGACCACGAATACTGCGTGAAGGCTTTCACCAAGTTCTATCAGTTGTAATATAAGCACTCCCGATTTATCTCTTCACCCACTCTTCACCCATTTATCTTTTTTCTCATTAAAAATTATTTAAAAATCAGTTTCTCCGTTCTATCAGCCAGGAAAAGAGGGATGTTGATAAAGGAATCATCCCTCTTGAGATTAAGCATCGAATATCTGATGCGCAAACCAGGTGAGTACCTTTTGTTATACTCTATCAAACTACGCCCCGTGACACTGGTACCCGACTTCACTTCCACCGGAATAACTTCCAAACCACGCTGAACAATAAATTCCACTTCTGCTTTATTACCCGAAGCCCAATAATGGGAACAATTAACGCCATTAGCCACTAGACTCTGAAGAATATAATTCTCTGCCAAAGCGCCCTTATATTCTTTAAATATAGGATTATCAACCAGATAAGCCTCAGGACTCAAATCAGCAAGCACTCTCAATAATCCCACATCAAGACTATAAATCTTGAAGATGCTCAAATCTTCATACGATTTCAAAGGAACTTGCGGAGTAGAGCACAAGCTTACCTTATATATCAATCCCGCATTTTTAAGCCATGTAAGAGCATCCTCATATTCCCTCGCTCTTGCACCAGGACGAACCAGCTGATAAACAAACTTTCTATTTTCCTTAGCCAACTGTGACGGCAAAGACTTCCAAACATGCGAAATCCTATTAGCCAGTAAAGGCGTAGCATGCTTCACAAAGTCCAAGGAATAATCTTGCAAGATATTACGTAGAGTTGTTTCCACGCCACTCAGATCCTTTTCTATCATCTTCATTGCCGCAGCTGGCATTCCACCAGATATACGATAGGCAGTAAATGCCTGAGAAAGTCTATCAAAAAAAACGTCAGGAAGAGGTTCCAAGCTATCTATTGACATATAATATTGGTAAAGCCTTTCATCTCGCTGCTCCAAAAACTCAGAAAAAGTGACAGGATACATATTTATATGGTCAACCTTACCCACAGGAAACGAAAAGCCTTGATGCCCAAAAGCCAACCCCAAAAGAGAACCAGCACAAGCCACAACATATTCCGGCGTCTTTTCGCAGAAATATTTCATTGCGCTAATGGCTTCCGGACAGTCTTGTATCTCATCAAGAATAAGCAAAGTCTTCTGAGGCAAAATAGGTTCTGAAGTAAGATATGACAATTGCTCGATGATTTGCAGCGGGTTCTTGGTCTTGCGAAAGATATCGCAGACTCCCTCTTCTTCATCGAGACTAAAATATGCGCAATGCTCAAAATATTCTTCTCCGAACTTCTGAAGTACAGAAGTCTTTCCTACTTGTCGAGCGCCCAGCATAATCAATGGCTTACGGTCTTTTTTAGCTCTCCATTGTTTTAATTCTTGAATAATTATTCTATTAAACATTTTTTAGCACCTCCATCGTTAAAGTGCGGAAAATGTGTAAGTTTACACATTTCTGATACTTCTTTTGTGAAATTCTCCACATTTTCCACACTTGAGTTTTATTTTTCATCGCAAAGATACTAAAAAAACGACAAGCAAACAAGCATTTACTACATTTTTAACCAACTTTATTACATCATTTATTTCAAGAGGAGCATAAGACCCCATAGAACTGGATGATAAGGGAAAAGGATTGGTAGATTGGAAAGAAGTATAAGGAAGAAAGCGGAAAAAGCCCCCGAAGCGTAATAGCTCCGGGGGCTTTTTATTTTGCCCCAGGCATCAGATGTGCTGCCTGGGGGCTACGATAGAGAATCAGGGGCTAGTCTGCCCAAATTCCCTTATTTGTTGAATTATCCCAGAAATCCTTCACATTTTCATCGCTGTAATCCGCTTCTCCCGCCTTCTGGATAACAGAGCCGGCGAGGATGGCTGTGGTTTCCATTTCCATGACGCTAACCACTGGCTTGATATATCTTTTCTTTTTCATATCTGTTTTTATTACTATTTTTTATTACTTGATGATAACCTTCATGGTCTTGCCGCCACGCTTCACGATGTTCACACCCTTCTGCAAATTCTGTAGGCGATGACCCTGGAGGTCGTAGTATTCTGCCTTGCTATCTGCTGTAGTCTCCAACTGCTCGATGGCTGTAGTGCTACCACCGACGCTGATGCTGAACATTCTGGCACCAGCTGCAGGAGCAGAAGCAGAAGAGTTATCTACCATGTAAGCACGGAAAGGCTTGCTGCCCACAAACTCTGTTGATGTACCCAACAGTTTGGCTGGGTTCATCAGCTTGTCGCCCTTCACGATGTAGCAGTTGTTGTCAGTATCCTTGCTGAACATCTTTTGGGTATAGAGACCCTGAAGCTGATAGTTGCTATTAGCTGTTTCTGCAGTCTTTACTTCATTTGCAATCTCCTTGTTGGCTACAGTGAAGCTGAGTTTTGTTTCTCCATCCTTCATCTTGATGATAACAGGAGTACCAGCAGCGATGCTTGTCTTTATCTCTTCGAGTTCTACAGTTTCAGCAGCATCATCAGCCGAGAGGAGCTTGAAGGCACGGAAGTTCTTATTTGCGAGCGATACCTCGAATGGCAGGCAGAGCGTAGCCCAGGTGGTGTTTTCCGTCATCGTGCGGCTATAAGACGCAGCCTTGGCTGTGAATGGCTCGTAAGCCACGAAATCCTTGCTATCTTCAAGAACGAGATTCTCCGTAGCAAGAGTTTTTCCCGCTGCTCCTATCTTCTCATCGCCATTCTTGCCTACCAGCTTGGTGAAGTAGCCAGTCTTGTAATTGGCGAAACTGTAGTTGGTCTTGAGCTTGTCAAAATCTATAGCTCCTTTGAGTTTTGTGCAACCAATGAACAATCTATAACTTTTATTGGTTATTACAAAGTCATCGTTAACGTAGATGGTTGTAAGATTTAAGCAGCCAGAGAACAAAGTGCCCATATTCGTCACTTTAGCGGTATTGAAATTAGAGAGGTCGAGTTCTGCGAGATTTTTGCATTCAGAGAACATAGAGCGCATATTCTCCACATTCGCTGTATTGAAATTAGAGAGGTTGAGTTCTGCGAGATTTCTGCAGTCATAGAACATATCGCGCATATCCTTCACATTCGCTGTATTGAAGTTTGTGACATCGAGCGATTTAAGACAAATGCCTCCAGAGAACATAGAGCGCATATTCGTTACCTTCTCGGTATTAAGATTCTCTATGCCTTCTATTTGCGTCAGATTAGTGAAATCTTTGAACCACGCATAACAAGTCGTAGGTCTTGCATTGGCAAACGAGGCATCGAACACAACTCGGGGAATGTTATTTATTGATTTGTTCCATGCTGGTATCGAATCGCCACTATTGAGTGCATACTCTTTATCGCCAAAAATCTTCTTGTATCCACAACGGAAAGTCAGCGTGCCGTCAGCAAATTTCACAAAAGGGCGGTTATCATAAGCCTTGTCACGGAAGTATCCGCCACCTGTCTTGGCATAGGTTTTATCGGTTGCTTTATCTGATGTCCAATCTATGTCACCGGAGAGAGAGTTACAACCCCAAAACATGTCTTCGCTGGATTTCACTGTATCAGTGACAAACTTGCTTGATATGTAAATTTCCTTCAACTTATAGCAGCCTGAGAACATATAACGCATATTCGTCACATTAGCGGTATTGAAATTAGTAACATCAAGCGAGGTGAGACCTGTGCAACCATCAAACATACTGCTCATGTTTGTTACATTCGCGGTATTGAAATGAGAGAGATCGAGCGAGGTGAGCTTTTCGCAACCATAGAACAGAAAACTCATATCCGTCACATTCACAGTATTCAAATATTCCAGACCTGTAATTGTTTCCAACTCAGTTAGGTTTGCAAAGAAATGGTTTAACGTTGTTGGTGAGAATGTTTCGAAACTCTTATCGAGAACAATGTGCTTGATACCACTAACATGAAACCTGAACTGCTTACCCACCTGCATACCATCTTGCACAGAAACACTATAGGCTGAAAGGCTTTCACCTTTCTCGAAAGTCAAGGTTTCGGTGTCGGAATCATACGTTGCTATGTACTTAGAACTGGAAGCTCCCGGCTGCGCCACCATGCCGGCAGGCAGAAGCAACAACATGAGCAACATCATTGGGAACAGAGCGAACCTTCGGATCATGGCTCTTCCCATCAAAGAATGACCGCAGTGCGACCCATTGGATTGATTGGTAAAATGATTCATAAAAACAATTTTTATTTAATAATTATATAAATACAGGCAGCAAAGGTGCTGCCTGTCGGGGAATACGATAGAGAATCAGGGGCTAGTCGGCCCAAATTCCCTTATTTGTTGAATTATCCCAGAAATCCTTTACATTTTCGTCGCTGTAATCCGCTTCTCCCGCCTTCTGGATAACAGAGCCGGCGAGGATGGCTGTGGTTTCCATTTCCATGACGCTAACCACTGGCTTGATATATCTTTTCTTTTTCATATCTGTTTTTATTACTATTTTTTATTACTTGATGATAACCTTCATGGTCTTACCGCCACGCTTCACGATGTTCACACCTTTCTGCAAATCCTGGAGGCGACGGCCCTGGAGGTCATAGTATTCTGCCTTGTTATCTGCTGTAGACTCCAACTGCTCGATGGCTGTGGTGCTACCGCCGACGCTGATGCTGAACATTCTGGCACCAGCTGCAGAAGCAGAAGAGTTATCTACCATGTAAGCACGGAAAGGTTTACTGCCCACAGACTCTGTTGTTGTTTTATCCAACAGCTTGGCTGGGTTCATCAGCTTGTCGCCCTTCACTATGTAGCAGTTGTTGTCAGTATCTTTGCTGAACTCCTTTTGGGTATAGAGACCCTGGAGCTGATAGTTGCCATTAGCAGTTTCTGCAGTCTGAACATCTTTTGCAATCTCCTTGTTGGCTACAGTGAAGTTGAGCTTTGTTGCTCCATCCTTCATCTTGATGATAACAGGAGTACCAGCAGCGATGCTTCCCTCAATCTCTTCGAGTTCTACGGTTCCTGTAACATCATCAGCTGAAAGAAGCTTGAAGGCACGGAAGTTCTGACCATCGAGCGACACCTCGAAAGGCAGGCAGAGCGTTGCCCAAGTGGTGCCTTCCTTCATTGTGCGGTTGTAAGATGCAGCCTTGGCTGCGAATGGCTCGTAAGCTACGAAATCCTTGTTGTCGTCAAGTACGAGATTATCCGTAACAAGAGGTTCTCCCGCTGCTCCTATCTTCTCATCGCCATTCTTGCCTACCAGCTTGGTGAAGTAGCCAGTCTTGTAGTTGGCGAAAACAATTCCCGATTGTGGTTTATCATCATTGAAAGCATTGGCTCCCTTGAGTTTGTTGCATCTATAGAACATAGCATCACCTTTATCATCTGCTCCTATTACAAACTTATCGCTCACGAAAATGGTAGTAAGACTTCTACAGTCAGAAAACATTCCACGCATCTTAAGATACCCTACTTTTTCACGAGTATCAAAACTAGACAAGTCAAGTGTCTTTAGGGATGAGCAAAAATTGAACATATCCTCTGTATATCTCACTTTCCGGGTATCAAACCCCGACAAATTAACAGACAAAAGTTCACTACAGTGATTGAACATAGATGACATATCAAACACTTTTGCTGTATTAAAATGAGAGAGATCAAGTGACGTGAGAGCATCACAGTTAGAGAACATATAGCTCATATTCGTCACTTCCGACGTATTGAAATTTGAAATATCCAGCGATTCAAAACTATAACAGCTATTGAACATGTTATACATATTCGTCACTTTTTGAGTGTCGAAGCCAGAAAAGTCTGGTGTTTGGAGACGTAAACATGTATAGAACATAAACTGCATATCAGTAACCTGCGATGTATTCAAATACTTGATACCCTCAATGTTCGTGAGTTTCATACAGCCTTTGAACCAGTCTTTACAGGTAGTTGGTCGTGCATTTGCAAAGGTGGGATCAAACACAACCTTGGTAATAACATCTTTGTTAGCCAGCCATGCAGGCGATTCCATCCCCTTATTGAGTTCATACTCATTTTCTCTCAAAGTTTCCTTGGGGCTGTTATAAAAGGTCAGCGTTCCGTCAGCATATTTCACCCAAGGGCGTACTGCCACGCTACTGAAATATCCACCTTCTATCTTGGCATAGGTCTTGTCGGTAGCCTTGTCTGTGTACCGTACTTCTTCACCTTTGAGTTTTTCACAATAATTGAACATCTCTTTACTATTAGATACCTTGGTTGTTACAAACTTACTGCTGGCGTAGATGGTAGTGAGAGATGCGCAGTTATAGAACATAAAGCTCATATCCGTCACATTCGCTGTATTGAAATTAGTAACATATAGCGAGGTGAGAGCTGAGCAGTCATAGAACATACTTCTCATATTCGTAACCTTCTCTGTATTGAAGTTAGTGACGTCGAGAGAGGTGAGAGAATTGCAGCTATAGAACATGCTACTCATATCCGTCACATTCGCTGTATTGAAATGAGTAACATCGAGCGATTTGAGATGTGTGCAGCTCCAGAACATGTTGTACATATTCGTCACATTCGCTGTATTGAAATGAGTAACATCTAGCGAGGTGAGAGATCTGCAGGCAGAGAACATACTTATCATATTCGTCACATTCGCTGTATTGAAATGAGTAACATCGAGCGATTTGAGAGATCTGCATAAAGAGAACATGTAGCTCATATCCGTCACATTCGCTGTATTGAAATGAGTAACATCTAGCGAGGTGAGAGATTTGCAGCTATAGAACATGCGGTTCATATCCGTCACCTTTTCTGTATTCAGATATTCCAGGCCTGTAATTGTTTCCAGATTTGTGAGATTCCCAAAGAAACTGTACAACGATGTAGGCGTGTATGTTCTAAAACTCTTATCGAAAACAATGTGCACAATTGTGCCATTCCCTAAATTATTATTGATATCAGCCACTGTCTGTTTATCTTCCACCCAAGCACTATTTTCAGGAAGGGTTTCACCCACATTTTCCTTGAAAGTCAAGGTTTCGGTGTCGGATTCATACGTTGCTATATACTTAGAACTGGAAGCTTCTGTCTGCGCCACCATGCCGGCAGGCAGAAGCAACAACATGAGCAACATCAATGGGAACAGAGCGAATCTACTGATTATCGCCCCCCCATTGTACATACGGCCGACGTGCGACCCATTGGATTGATTTGTAAATCTTTTCATCATAAATGTTATGTTTTGTTATTATATTTTATCGAGTAATTACTGAATACTGATTGCCATCAGACTGACAACCAGACACACGAACGTGATAAACACTACGCCGAGAATGAGGCAGATATAGAAACGCCCTCTCCTGATGAAATCACCCAAGCTGAAATGATACATCGGGTAATCATCAAGATAGGTCCTATATTCCCTCACCATGACATTAATCATGATGCCAACATAAATGAGGAGAAACAAAGCTACTATCAGGATAGCCTGTTCTTCTTTGGCAAATGAATCTATTATACTTTTCATGGTGCAAAGATAGTGTTTTTCTTTGAAACAAGGTGTCCAGTTGCCCCCACTAGGTGTCCAGTTGCTACAAAATAGGTGTCCATTTGGTGGGCAAATGGACACCTATTATACATTCTTTAACGGTTTTTCTCTCTCCAAGCCGTAGGAGAACAGCCTTCTTTCTCTTTGAACATACGGTAGAGATTGGAGCGGGAAGAGAAGCCGCACTCGGCAGAAATCATATCATTGCTATAGTTTGGCTTCTCCAAAATCATCTTTTTGGCAGCCTCAAAACGTACCTCGGCAAGCCAGAAACGGAAGGTGGTATTGAGACCCGAGAAGTATTTGGACAGCTCCGGCTTAGGGATATCCAACGAGCGTGACAAGGTAACCATATTCAATATGGTATCCCTATATCCCCCGTCGGCACACCAGGCTTCCAGCTTCTTGCGGATGATTTCCTGGCGTCTTTCAGCATACGGTAATTGTAAAGTTTCTTTGTTATCAGCAACTTCTTCTTCCTGCAGTCCTAAAACGGCATCGTCTCCCACGCTTTCCATTGCAGCATCCTCTTCTTCCTCCTTATCTAGAAGTTCTTCGGAAGGTACGTAATTATAGCCCAAAGCCATAAAACTGAGCGTGAAGAAAAAGACAGCAAGCAGTCCCAGAGGTCCGATTACATATAGCGATTTAGTGGAAAGAACTGCAAAAGGCAGGGATACTGCAGGGAAAAAGACCATGATTCCTAAGACATCACCAAATTTTTGAGAGCTTTTTTGTGTTAAAATAAGC
>OGEE01000622.1_pt1 | contig 23923 bp, 20 predicted proteins | sample 1570571 | NCBI WGS metagenome assembly OGEE01 (sample SAMEA2582169, study PRJEB24529) | metagenome | biome: Human gut stool | place: China | collected 2011
CCACGGCACAGTATTATCGCAACATCAAGCGAGAGACCGAGAGACTTCAAAACTGCATGAAACTGTTGCAATCTGATGTGGAGGAAGCGGAGCGACTGCTCAAACAGACCAAGAACGAAATCAACACGGAGAAACTACAGGCAGCCAAGACGGAAGCCAAGACAGCCCTTGTGTCGAAGATTGGTTCTCTTTTGGGCAGTGGAAAATTGAAAGAGGTGGAGCAACACAACCGAAAGTTGTGTGAGCTTGTGAAAGACCGAGAGCAATACATTGACGAACTCCATGAGAAAATACAGCGAATGGAGGACAGCCACAGCCAACAACTCGGCGAGATGCAACAGATACACCAAGCAGAGGTCGTAGAATTGAAGAGCAAGCACGCAACAGAAGTTTCTTTGCTCAATGACATCGTCCGCAAAGCCAAGCATTGGTTCCCGATGTTGGAGGCACGTTTGCAAATGGAAAACCTGTGCAGGAAGATTGGCTTCACCGTTGAGCAAATCGGAGTGCTTCTTACAGGAAAGGCTTTGAACTTTAGCGGTTCGCTCTATTCTGAGGAACACAAAAGAAAGTTCAATGTGGAGAATGCTGAAATCAAGGTGTTTTCTGATTCTACCAAGCCGAACCAACTGTTTTTGTATATCAATAGACAGCCTGTTATTGAATGGTTCAAAGTACAATGGAATAAACTAAGACCGTTTAAAAGACAAATGATAAAATATTAGAAAAAGTGAGTTTGCAACTCATAATCATATTACTTTCATGCTGCATAACTTAAAAAAGAGACGGAAAAATTCCGTCTCTTTTAATTATTTGATACGCCCTTCTTTTCTGAGAAGATTGATAAATTTATTCCAACCTTCAGAACGCTTATCTGCATTTTGTTTTGTCTTTTCTAAATTCCAATAATTCGGATAATTATCGTTGAGATAGTATTTGCCATCCTTGTCACAGAATAAGACCAAATCATCATATGCACGATTCACTACGGGATTGATATTAGCTGCTATAATGAACAGTGTCTCAGATGAACTTTTTACACTTATTGATGCATAGATTGGGATGGATTTTATTTTATCATATTCCTTAAATTTGATTTCTCGTGTTTTAGGATTGAACCATGCAATATCTAAATCAGTAAAGGCTATAGAATCCTTATGTTGCACAACATTACCTGTGCTTACTTGACATACACCAAATAGTTGTGGTGATGTTTCCGTAAGAAAAGCATCTGTATTAGAGTTGCATGAACTAAATACAACCAATACTGTCAATAATATGATACCCAATAATTTCTTCATTGTTTTATCCTATATGAGTTTATCTATTAATTTCTTTTCGCCACAAATATAATGCAAAAATGTGAATAAATAAAAGATTTGCAAATATTTGTTGTTGCTTTTAATGTTTTTTATAAAAATCTTGGCATGTAAACTCCTTCTTTTTTGTATTTTTGCAGCCAAGAAGAGTTGTTTGACAGCAACTGTACGCAGATTGCAGAAATTAGGAATGTTGCTAAATCATTACCTCCATTGAGGTGAAACCGTTATAAATCGCTCATTTTAAGCTATTCGGCAGATTTTAGCGTAATTTTTAATGAAAAATTATCTAGCAGCATGGGTATACAAATTACGATAAAAGAGAGAACTATAAGAACTCAATTTGAAGATTTTATAGATAGTAGAACTATTGACCACGGAGATGTAATAGAAGAGTTTACATTCAAATATGTAAATACGAAACAATGTCCGACGACTAGAATTCCTAAGGAGTTAACGGAGGAAATGGAATTGCGCTCAAAGATATTAGAAACTTATGGAGCGCTAAGCGCCACCACAACTATGAAATTAGGTGAAGGTTCTAATACAGACAAACTAAAACAACTTTCTGCAGTAGTAAGTTATAGCAGCGATAATGCTTTTGATTTAGTTGTAAAATTTCGCAATTATGGCGAATATACATGCAACGAAAATATCATAGCCAAATACCCAATGAATGATATTGTTATCAGCTGTTATAAGGATTATATAACTCCTGAAATAGAAACTAGCGATTTTGATTTAGCAAAATGGCTAGACGAAGTATTTTACAAAATCAAGGAAAGAAAAAATGACAAAGAGATTCCAACCAAACCAAAGAGATAGACTGAAAGAACATTTCAGAAATCACATCTTTTACAAGCTATGTCGTGAAGTTCGTGATGTGTTTCTTCAGCAATATCCTGCAATTATTATCTCTACTGAGAATTTGTTTGCTGATGCTGTAAAAGAACTAGACACAATACTAATTGATGGCGATATAGATGCAGAATTTTGTAAAGACCTATGGACCAAGTCTTTAGCTATTTACCGAGAACAAGATAATACTCTTGCCGATGTCGCAACAAGTCAAGCAGAGGTTGCAATGCTATTATATGCTGTTATGTTTGGTATTAATGCAGTCAACCATTCTCATTATAGAGGAAAACTGCAAAGAACTCTGCACGAAAGTATTCATAAAATGTGGAAATATAATAATCAGTCCACCTGTAGTATTGCTATAGAAATCAAGTTAAAGGAATCAGTAAATCAATACACAGAGGACATGATAGAATGGATGAAAGAGTATTTCGTTTCGCAATCAAATCTAACAGAAGAGATTAACGAAACTCTATATTCTAAGAAAAAAAATCATCCAAAGAAAAATTGCAAAAGTTCAGAAGAGTATCCTACGTTCCATTATAATTGTAAGAATCAAGCAACAAGACTAAAACGAATCAATCTTGTTATGAGAAAAATGCAAGAGTGGAAATGGATAGAAGAGCCAAGATATGCAGAAGATTTCGAACATTTGTTTGATGGAGAAAACAGGAATTGCAACATTAAATGGATTGGGAAGCCTTTGGCCATTTTAACAGAATTAACCAAACGTCTTCTCGAGCAATCTTATATGAATAAACAGAAAGGCGTTTCGGCATCTTCTATTGTTAAAAAACAATTTGGGAAAAATCGTAGTAGCAACACCGATAGATTGGATGAGAATACGGAGAGGCAAATCAATATTATCTTATATATTTTAGATTACAATAAAGAACTAGCATTTTCACGAAAAGAAAATGATGAAGATGTTGATATTAGAGATGCAGTCCTACAAGAAGTGTATAAAAATGAGTTGCATATAAAAAAAGATCTTCGTTGAACATACAAATGAACAAGGTTCCCATTTGTGTTACCATATCGATATTTTTTTTATTTTTTTAATCCCGAAATTCTGTACGCCATACAGAGTTTCGGGTTTGTTTTTTGTTACCATTTTTATGTTACCGCTTTTTTTGTTACCATTTTATAGTTTTTTGGTAACAAAATCGGCATTTTTTACCCCATTGTCAGAAGCTGAATAATTCAGTTTTTGACCATCTTACGCTATGGGCTAAGCAGATGATCAAACCGCCCAAATTCTGATAAGCTTATGGCACAGAATTTAAAATTCAATAATTTCTACCCCAACACAGAGTTGGGAATCGACCTCAAGTTGCTTACCCGCAAGCCTGGACGCCTGGGCATGGGCGAGTATCTGGATGGAGCCATCACGCACGACGGCGAAGACCACTTCACATTCGTGCAGAACGACTCCGAGAAGAAGACGGATAAGGTGGTGCAGAGAAATCCGCACGTGTATGAAGGTACATACATCAACGTGAACCGCAAAAACGACGGTACGCTCTATCCTACCTTCAACCGTCCACAGTTCACGGAGAAGTTCACCTTCCAGGACTTCTGCCTGCTGGCAGCCAAGGAGCTGTGTGCAATAAGCGGACAGGGATAGAAAATCTCTCAAATCTCAGTCTCAGTTAGGAAAAAAGTCACAATCCAACCCTTTACCCGCTTTTAAAGCGTTTATAACTTATTGATATTTAATTAGTTATATATATAATATAAAGAGGCGGATACCACATTTAAAACAACTGAGAGACTGAGACTGAGATTTTTGACCAGCCAACGACAAGTAATATTTTAATTTAATTCTCTAGAAAGCAATGAGTTACAATATTTTCAGCAGCACCGCTCCGGCGATGCCCAAACCCAGCAAAGGCACGGAATTCGTGAAATTAGCCATCTCGCAGGCATCAAAAGACATGCGAGAAGTGCTTATTCCGATGGCAATTCCGGCTTTGGCAGCCCATCTCACGGGCGTAAGATTCATGTATTCCGACAACAAATTCTATGAAATGTGCGGTCAGATGGGACATTTGATAGGCCCTTCGGGTATCGGAAAGGCGCAATTAGGCCATCTTGTAGAGGCCATCATGCGCACTTTTCGCAAGCATGATGAGACTGAGTTCAAGAAACTGGTGGATTGGCAGCGACAGATGAAGACCAAGGGTGCCAACAAGGAAAAGCCCGAACGTCCAGACGTGAGTTTTTGGTTTCCACCTGCCGACGTAACCAACCCAGCCTTCATACAGAATGCCATGGCATGCGAGAAACTGGGCGAGAGAACCCAATACATCAACCTGCCCGAGGTGGAGATGGCGGATAGAATCTGCGGTGGCCATAAGCAGGTGAGCCAGATGGTGAGAAACATCTACGACTGCCAGAGAGCAGGTGCCTTGCGCGCCACGGCTGATGGCGTAACGGGTAATCCCGTGCTCCGTGTGAATCTTACCTTCACTTCTACCCCAGAAGCAGCCCGCCTGTTCTACAAGAAAGACATCACCAATGGTTTCTTCGGGCGCATCCCCTTTGCCTACAAGGCTCGTGGCGAGCGTAGCGGCAGGATTCCACGACAGGGTTCGTATGACGAGGAATTCCTGAAGAATCTAGACAGCTATCTGCTGCGCCTGGACAACTGCAAGGGTACCTTTGTGGTGAAACAGCTCAACAAGGTGGCCGACCAGCTGGCAGAAGAAATGGCCAGGCTTGCCGACCTTGCCGATGATGATACTCTTTGGGAACTATCCCACCGCAGCATCTTTTCGGCATGGAAGAAGGGGGCTGTGCTCTGGATTCTGAACGACCAGACGTGGACGCGCTCCATCGGCGAGTTCGTAGTATGGTTTTGCTATTACGACCTGTGGTCGAAGGTGAAGGTGTTTGGCGACATGTTCAAGGGATACGATGCTCAGGAAGAAGAGGTGCAGAGAAGTGGTCCTAAGAACATGCTCGACAGCCTTGAGCATTCCTTCAACGAACAGCAGCTGGAAGCACTTCGCCTGAGCCTTGGAAAGAGCAAGGAGGGCACCAAGCATCAAATCGACGTATGGAAGAACCGCAAGTTCATCACCTATTGCAGCCAGACGGGGCTTTACACGAAGACGCAGGAGTATCTAACGGGGTCGCCGGGAGCTAAGGTTAAGAGTAAGGAAAAATGAGATTAAATTGGAGAAATATAAGATTTTGAAAATGAAATTTTATGGAGAAATATGAGATTCAGAAGCTGCGCGACTTGCCGATAGAGGGGGTTGCGCAGCAGATGGGGATGGTGGTGAAGCGGCACAAAGCGCTCTGCCCCTTTCATGACGACCACCACGCCAGCCTCTCGTTCAACACGAGGAGGAACAGCTGCCGATGCTATGTTTGCATGGGGGATTCCGTGGGCACCATCGACCTGGTGATGAAATACCTGGGGAAGGATTTCCTCTCGGCCTGCCGATGGCTGGCGGAGGTGAATGGGGTTTATCTGGAAGATTCGCATCCGAAGGTGGTTTCTTCCTCTTCACCCATCTCCCTATCCTCTTCCTCTTCGGAAACTTCTTCCGAAACTTCTTCCGAAACTTCTTCGAAGGCATCTCCGAAGGCATCACTATCCTCCTCCTTCGATGCCGGGAAGTATGCGAGATTCTTTGAGCATCCCTGGCTCAACGGGGCGGCCAGGAGATTCCTTTTCGAGGAAAGAAGGATTGATGAGAGAGTGGCGAGATGGTGCAGATTGACTTCCTGGACGGATAGAAAGGGGGTGAACTGGCTGCAGATTCCCTACTTCGACATGGAGGGGAAGCTGATTGGGATTCAAAATAGGAATTTGGATTATAAGAAGATGCCCACGGAGGCGAAGGGGCTTGCTGCTGACAAATCGCCCACAGATTTCACAAATGACACAGATTTCACAAATGACACAGATTTCACAAATGACTCAGATGATACTGGTTTCACAGATGATACTGGTTTCACAGATGATACTGGTTTCACAGATGACACAGATGCTCCTTCACACGGGGTGGAAGGTTCACATCAGACGGAGCCGACGGCTCCCCGCTTCCGCTTCCCTTATGGTGCCCGATGCAGCATCTATAATCTTCCTGTGGTGAAGATGCTGAAGCCGGGCGAGAGGCTTTTCATTACGGAGGGAAGCAGCGACTGCTGGGCGATGCTCTCTGCCGGGCACAAGGCGATAGCCATTCCTTCTGCTACGCTGCTGAAGCCGGAAGATAAGAAATGGCTGGCGGAAATAGGAGAAAAGCTCCACACGGAGTGGCACATGTTTCCCGACAGGGATACGCCGGGCGAAAGCCTATTTCTGCAGCTCAAGGAGATTCTGCCCCAGCTGGTGCACCACCAGTTGCCGCCGGAGTGCAAGGACTTCAGCGAGTATTATCTGAAAGAGAAAAAATAGAGTTTAGTAATATTTAATGCAAATTGAAGGATTATGATGATAGAAGATTTCAAGATTCGTATGTACACCAAGAAGGAACTTGCCTTGATGTACTTTCCCGAGAGTTATCCTCGCACGGCAGTCAACCATCTGATGGTCTGGATTCGCCGCTGCACCCCGCTATGGGAGGAGTTGCAGATGATGGGATACTCAAAGACTAGCAAATCGTTTTCGCCCAAGCAGGTGAAGGCCATCGTTGATTATCTGGGAGAACCGGGATAGAGTTGAGAGTTTAGAGTTAATAGTTTAGAGTTGATAGTTTGGAGTTATTAGCTTAAAATGTGCCGCTATCGCACGGCATCAGCCACCATCGCACAACTGATGGTGGCTGTTTTTGTATCTTTGCATCGTGATTCAGAAAGCGCTGGAAAATCACTTTCCTAGTTGGAGAAAAATATTTCTCCAGTTGGAAAAATGAAAAATGGCTTCTGGTGGAAAGACCGGATTGCTAGTATTAACAATTTAAAATCGTATTGCTTATGAAAGAGAACATGAAGGCATTCATCAAGTATCTCATCGTGGCCGTATGCTCTGCCATCGTCACCTTCCTCACCAGCTCGTGCACGGCGGGGCTCGTGATTGGGAAGAACCAGCGGCAGCAGCAGGAGAACAATATCTCTACGCGGGCCGACTCTTCGCACTTCGTGCCTACTATCACCATTAGATAGTTTAGAGTTAAAAGTTTATAGTTTACAAAGTATTAACAATTTAAAATTCAAGGTATTATGGCAATTAATCTGAAGGCAAAGGAAACCCTCATCCAGGTGGGTGAGTTGAAAGGTAAGTATCGTTTCGTGCTCGGCACCGAACTTTACAGTAAGCTCTCTGAGAGCAAGGTGATTAAGGAGGCGGCGCTCCGTAGTGGTGTGAGCCGCGGCGTGATGCAGGCGTGCTGGGACGCGGCTGGCGAGGTGATCAAGGCGTGGGCCACCGAAGGCCACTCCGTAGCTATTCCTGGTTTGGGAACCATGAGATTCGGCGTGAGAGCCAAGAGCGTGGAAACCGTGACGGAGGTGGCTAGCGGGCTCATTACCGCCCGACGCGTGATCTTCACTCCTAACGTGGATATCAAGGACGAACTGCAGCGCACCGCTATCCAAATCACCTGCTACGACAAAGACGGAAATGTAATCAAGAAGGTTACTTCCGGCGACAAGGGCGACGTGGAGGAGCCTGATAATTCTCCAAGCGGCGGAGATAATCCGAGCGGCGGTGATACCCAGGGCGGTTCGGGCACCCAGGGCGGCGGAAATACCGACCAGGGTAATACCGACCAGGGCAAGACTGACACCGGCGGAAGCAACGGCGGCGGAAGCAACGGCGATAACGAGCACATCGTATTATAGCCCGAGCTGAGATTGATAACTCGAGCTGAAATTGATAATCCTCTCTAAAAAAGAAAAGATGCTACATGGCAAGCATTCCTCATGCACCATGCAGCATCTTTTTTTATTCTATCAATAATATTCTATCAGTAATATTCTATCATTAATTTTTTATCCCTAATATTCAAACAGCAGCGGCAGGACAAACGTCATGACCACGCCGATGATAATCTGCAGCGGCAATCCCACTTTCACGTAATCCATAAACGTGTAGCCGCCGGCCTTCATCACCAGCGCATTAGGCGGGGTGGAGAACGGCGAGGCGAAGCACATGCTGGCTCCCAGGGTCACGGCAAAGAGGAAGGAGTATGGACTCACGCCCACCTGCTGCGCTGCCACCAGGGCTATCGGAGCCATCAATACAGCGGTGGCGGTGTTGCTGATAAACATCGTCATCAGCGAGGTGGTGAAGTAAATGCCGGCAAGCAGAGCCGTAGGACCCATCGCCCCGAGACTGTCTACCAGCCCCTGAGATACCAAGGCCGAGGCTCCCGTCTTCTCCAGCGCCGTTGACATCGGCATCATGGCGGCTATCAGCACGATGCTCTCCCAGTTGATGGTCTTGTAGGCAGCCTCCACGTTGCGGAAACAGCCGGCAAACACGGTGAGCAGTCCGGCTATGATTACTGCCGTTACTGGAGCCACGGGGATGAAATCGAACACCATCATGGCTATCATCAGGAGCATGATGGCTGCTGCCACGGGCGCCTTGTAATCCAGCAAAACCTTGTCGGCAGTCTTCTCAGGCTGATCCAAGACCACCCAGTTGGTGGTGTCGGCGGTGAGATGCGCCAGGTTGGTCCATTCGCCCTGCACCAGCAACATGTCGCCCACGTGCAGCTTGGCGGCTATCAGATTATCCGTGATGTATTCGCTGCCGCCTCTGCCACCCTCAGAAGAAGAAGAGGATGATGAGCCTCGCTTCACGCCCAGCACGTTGATGCCGAATCGCTTGCGCAGGTTGGCCTCGCCTATGCGCAGACCGACAAAGTTGGAGGTTGGCATCACTACTATCTCGGTCAATCCTAGGTCGTAGAAATCAATCTTCACGTCCTTCATCTTCCGGAGTCCGTAGTCCTGGGCAAAGCGCTGCATCTTCTGCTCGTCACCTATTATATATAAGGTGTCGTGCACCTGTATGGTGCTGCTGCTCTTGGCCATGTTCTGGTTCACATCCTTCACCAGCCCGAGTCGCGATTTCTTTTCGTTTCTTATCTCGATGATGCTCACGCCGTATTTCTTCTGGATGCTGAGTTCCTTCAGGGTCTTGCCCACTATGTCCATCACGTTGCCGTTCTCATCACGGGCGGCAGAGGTGCGGTTTAGCGGCACGATGTAGCGATGCAGATTGTCGAGCAGCCGGTATTCATCCACCAGGTCGTCGAGCGACTTGGCGTTTTTCTTTTTCTTGCTTCCCTGGCTTTTGCTGAGGAAGATTCTGCTCAGGGGCATGAGCACGATGATGCCGATGGCGATGACGATGATGCCCACGGGGAAGAAGCTGAAGAAGGCGAGCGGCTGATAGCCGGCTTCGGTGAGCACCTCGTCGATGACCAGGTTGGGCGGCGTACCGATGAGAGTGAGCATTCCGCCCAGGCTTCCGGCGAAGGCGAGGGGCATGAGGAATCGCGACGACTGCATGCCCGATCCGGCTGCGATGCTCATGATGATGGGCATCATGAGGGCCACGGTTCCGGTGTTGCTGACGAAGGCTCCGATGAAGGATGTAACGAGCATTACGAGGAGGAAGGTGATGGTTTCGTTGCCTCGAGAGAGTGCCATGAGCTTATTGCCCGTGAGCTTGGCGAGGCCCGTCTGCATGATGGCTCCTCCCACCACGAAGAGTCCTATCATCATGATGACGATGGGCGATGAGAAGCCAGCCAGGGCTTCGGCGGGGGTAAGGATTCCGAGAACCAGCAGGGCTGCCAGGGCTGTGAGTGCCACGATGTCGGCCCTCACCCTGCCCCATATAAACATGGCAACCGTGATAACTAATATGATAAGGGTTATTGTCATGCTATATTTTTTAAGATTTATATATTACTATTTTTTATTTTTCCGAGCTTCTGGCTTTTCCCCTGAAGCTGTTGCCAGCCAGGGCAGATTCGCAGTTCTGGCAGAGTTCTTCTGAAGCCGTGTGATGCTTGAAGCCATCTATCAGCGCCTGCGCCCGGGGCGAAGCGAGAATTTCTTCGAGAGATTGATGCAGAAGATTGCCCAGCACCACATCGCCATCGTGGTCGAGGCAGCAGGGCACGAGGCTTCCGTCGGAGAGGACTCCTATCTGCTTGATCAGGGCCTTGCAGAAAAGCTGCTTCTTTTCTTTTTGGGAATCAGAAGAAGATTGCTCCTCAGATTTTCCTTCAGATTTCTCCTCCGATTCCTCCCCTGCCATAGGCCATTCGAATTTCCGGTCGAATTCCAGATAGAGATGGTCAGCGAGGCGGAATCCGTCGGGGCGTTCCTTCCAGGGTTTCGGCACGTATTGCTCTATGAGCCTCATCACCTCCTCGTTTTCCTGGTCTCTTCCGCCCTGGTTCCAGAGTCGGAGCACCATGCAGATGCCCTTTTCGGCTGCCTGCATGGAGAAATTCATCACCTCCTGCATGTAGCTTGCCAGTTCGCCCCGGGCATTACTTTCGTGTGAATGCAGCGAGAGCTGGATTTTATGGGGCAGGGCATCGAGCAGCGGCAGGCATCGATGGAGCAGGGTTCCATTGGATGTGAGCACCGTCTTGAACCCCTTTTCGTTTGCCATCCTCACGAACTGCGGCAGCAGCGAATGGAGCAGCGGCTCGCCCATCAGATGGAAATAGAGGAAGCACACCTTGCCCCTCACCTTATCCGTGATGAGATTGAACTCCTCTGCACTCAACTGCCTCTTCTTGCGATGATGCTTCGGGCAGAAATCGCAATTCAGATTGCAGGTATTGGTTATTTCGATGTAACAGCGGTCTATCATAATTACTATTTTATTATTTTCTATATTCTTATTTAATTCTATATTCTGTTTTCTATTTTCTATTTTATCATTAACTCTAAATCTTCTTACCTGCAAAGATACGGCAAAAAATAGAAAAACGAGAAAATATTCAAGAAAAAAAACATCTTCCTACATTTTGTCACAAAATCAATCCCCTTTTCCTTCAAATTATTGCCATTTTTACCATTCTCATGCTAATAATCTCGAATCCAATGCTAATATTTCTAAATTTCATGAAGAATTTCATCAAAAACTACACTTTATCCATCAGTTTTCATTATCTTTGCAATCAGAAAAGCGACATTCGGCTATCGGGGAAGGCACTCTTCCACCTTATCCGATGGAACAATTCAATCAATCAATCAATTCAAAAAAAGTTTAGAAGACTTAAATAACTGTTTAATAACTGTTAGTAATGGAACAAAACAATGTAAAGCCAGCTGAAGGTAAGCTGGGTATCATGGTCGTAGGTTGTGGAGCCGTAGCTACCACATTCATGACAGGTGTTTTCATGGCTCGCAAGGGACTTGCAAAGCCAGTAGGTTCAATGACTCAATACGATAAGATTCGCGTGGGCAAGGGTGCAGACAAGAAGTATCTGCACTACAAGGACATCGTGCCTATCGCCGACCTCAACGATATTGTTTTCGGCACTTGGGATGTTTATCCTCAGAATGCTTACCAGGCTGCCATGTATGCCGAGGTTCTGAAGGAGAAGGACATCAACCCTGTGCGCGAAGAACTGGAGAAGGTGGTGCCTATGAAGGCTGCCTTCGACAAGAACTACGCCAAGCGCCTGGATGGCGACAACGTGAAGGACTGCAAGACCCGCTGGGAGATGGTAGAGGCGCTGCGCCAGGACATCCGCGACTTCAAGGAGAAGAACGGCTGCGCACGCATCGTTGTAATCTGGGCTGCTTCTACTGAAATCTACGTACCGGTGGACATGGAAATCCACGGCACACTGGCTGCTCTCGAGGCTGCGATGAAGGCCGACGACCGCCAGCACATCGCTCCATCCATGTGCTACGCCTACGCTGCCCTTACCGAGGGTGCTCCTTTCATCATGGGTGCGCCTAACACCACAGTTGATATTCCAGCCATGTGGGAACTCGCAGAGAAGACCAAGATGCCTATCGCCGGCAAGGACTTCAAGACGGGTCAGACTCTGGTGAAGAGCGGTTTCGCTCCTATCATCGGCACCCGCTGCCTGGGCTTGAACGGATGGTTCTCAACCAACATTCTGGGCAACCGCGACGGTCTCGTTCTCGATGAGCCAGCCAACTTCCACACCAAGGAGGTGAGCAAGCTCTCTACCTTGGAGACTATCCTGAAGCCAGAGGACCAGCCAGACCTCTATGGCCACGGCAACGATGAGGACACCCAGTATTACCACAAGGTTCGCATCAACTACTATCCACCACGCAACGATAACAAGGAGGGTTGGGACAACATCGACATCTTCGGATGGATGGGTTATCCTATGCAGATCAAGATCAACTTCCTCTGCCGCGATTCAATCCTTGCTGCTCCATTGCTGCTCGACCTCACTCTGCTGAGCGACCTTGCAGCCCGTGCTGGCCGTTACGGCACCCAGCGCTTCCTGAGCTTCTTCCTCAAGGCGCCAATGCACGACTACACCAAGGGCGAGGAGGCTGTAAACAACCTCTATCAGCAGTACACGATGCTGAAGAACGCCATCCGCGAGATGGGCGGTTACGAGGCTGACGAGGAAATTGACTAATTTTTTTATTAGTAATACTCCCCCTTTTTCCCGATAGAGACAGATTCCTGTTCTTTATCGGGATTTTTTTTGCCCTTTCTTTTTTTAAAAGGAAATAAAAAAGAATGGAAAAATCTTGCTTAATAAAGATTATTATACTAACTTTGCAAACAAAACAATAAATATTAGATTTTTAAATCATGACAAAGAAAGGTAAACATACGGTATTATTCATTTGCCTGGGCAACATCTGCCGTTCGCCTGCAGGCGAGGGCATCATGAAGAGCCTGGTGGAGAAGGCAGGGCTGCAGGATGAGTTTGAAATTGATTCTGCGGGAATTGGCAACTGGCACGTGGGGCAGCTGCCTGATAGCCGCATGAGAAAATGCGGAGCTGAGCATGGCTACAACTTCAACAGTCACGCCCGCCAGTTCCAGAAATCAGACTTCAAGAAATTTGAAACCATCGTGGTGATGGACAACGAAAACTATCGCGCCATCACCTCTATGGCTTCCTGCCAGGCGGATAAGGACAAGGTGGTTCGCATGGCTGATTTCCTGACGACTCATCGTGAATACACCACCGTTCCCGACCCATATTACGGCGACTACAGCGACTTTGAACTCGTCATCACGCTGCTCGAAGATGCCTGCCAGGAGTTACTGAATAGTATTATGAATCAATAGGAAATGCAGAATAGGCGCTGAAAGAATAAAAACACAAAATAGGCTCATCGGTAAAAAATGCCGATGAGCCTGTTTCTTTTCTATCATAAAAATTAAAAGCGGAAGCTTACATCCACGCCACATTGGAATGGATTGCCACGCTGGGCAAAGTATTCACGCTTGCCCGTAGCCGCATTATCCACGGCAAAGGTGTTGTAATTGGTGTCCGTAAGGTTCTTGCCCCACAGATTCAACTGCACCTTGCCCAAATCGAAGGCCACATGCGCACCCAACACGGCATAAATATCCTGACCATAACTGTTGGCGTTATCCCAATAAATCTTGCCCTGCATGTTGACGTTGGCACCCAGAACCATGCTGCGCAAGAGACTGGAATCAAACTGCAGGCGATAATCCGCCATCGCCGAGAGAGTGTGCTCCGGCACGTAAGGCACCTTCTTATCCTTGTAGCTCACGGCCTTATCGCCTTCGCCATCCGTGTATTCGTCAAACTCGGCTCGGGTGTAACCATAATTCAGCATCCAGTCGAGATTGCCGTTGGCAAGCTGTCCACGCAGGGCAGCCTCGATGCCGCAGCTGTGGCTCTTTCCGGCATTCACCATCATTCTTCCGAAACCGTAGTTGCCAGCCATCACGGAGAGCTGCTGGTTCTTCACCTTCATGTAGAAGGCACCCAGGTCGAAATGGAGCGCATGGTCGAAGAGATTGAGATGGGCTCCCACCTCGTAGTTCCAGGAAACTTCGGGCTTGTACGAAATCGTCTGGTTCACCTTTTCGTAATCTTCCGGCGTATGAGGCACGTCGTAATCGCCACGCATCGCCTGCTGGCGGTGGGCATTCAGTTCGGTTTGCAGAATGTCGCTGAACATCTGGATATTGTATCCTCCGGCACGGTAGCCCTTGCTCATGGTGGCGTAGAGATTGCTCTGCTGGTCATCAAGCTGGTAGGTGATTCCTATCTTTGGCAAGAGCTGGCTGTAATCATCTTTCGCCTTTCCATCCAGGGCACTCTTCAGGGTAAAGGTGGCCTTCTGCCCCATCATGTTTGCCGTCATTGCCATGAAGGCAGACGACTGATAATGGATGCTGGTGTGCATCAGGTCGTAGCGGATGCCGAGAGTAGCCACCAGTCGGGAGGTGAGGTTGAAATTGCTCTCGTGATAGAAGCCCAGGTTGGTTTGCGGCGTATGGTAAACGCCCGGAGCACCCATGCTCACCGCCATGCTGATTCCGCCCGCCTTCTCTATCGCAGCCGCAGCAGCCGCATTGGCCGCAGCCTCGGGCATTCCCTTATCCATCATCGTCTTCACCATCAAAGCATGGATGGCAGAATACATCTGCTGCTGAATGCCGTTGCCTATCGGCGTGGTCATCGCCTCATCGAAGAACACAGGTCCATTGGTCTTCAACCATTGTCGGGAGAAGAAGCCGCCCACGGCCCAATTCCAGAATCCGCCCACGGCACGATTGCTCTTGAAGGAGATTTCCTGGGTAAAGGAGTTCTGGAGCTGCTCCTGCAGGATGCGCATGTAAGGGGCTGAGAGATAATCCTGATCCATGAGCATGCGGTCTTTCAGATACTGGTAGCTGGAGACGGAGGAGAAGTCGAAGCCCTTGCCCGAATAGCCCAGTTTGAAGCCCGAGATGAGATTGTTTCTTCTATAGGTGCCTGGGAAGGTAGAGGCAGGAAGATCAGCCTTTCCGGTTTCCAGGTTCAGCTTGCCGTAAGGGAATCCATTCTGGTCTACGTATTGGTAATTGGCCAGCACATCCATCTTCCAGCCCGAATTGAATCGTGCCTTGAGCAGCAGTTTGCCGCCAGCCTCATCATATTGGTCGGAACGTTCGCCCGTAAAGGTATTTCTGAAAAAACCTTTTTCTCCCTCGTAGAAGCCCGCTAGGGAAAGGGCGAGATGATTATTGAACTTATGATAATGGGCTGCCTCTACGTTGCGATAATACTTGCTGCCGTAGCTGAGCTTTACCTCAGAGCCTTGATAATCAAAGGGATTGTAGGAATACATTTTTACCAATCCGCCCTCCGTATTCTGACCGTAGAGGGTTCCCTGAGGACCACGGAGCACATCCACCCTACTCAACTGGTAGTTGTGGAGATTGAAAGCCGACTTGCTCATCACGGGGATTCCATCGAGATAGAGTCCGATGGCAGGACTGTTGACACGGCTTCCGATGCCTCTTACATAAACTGAAGAAGAGAGTCGGCTGCCGTAATTCGGCATCACGAAATTAGGAACAAAAAGAGAAAGGTCTCTCAAATCAGAGGCTCCCATTTTCATCATCAAGGAACTACTGAGTGAAGTGCTGCTGAGTGCCTGCTGGCGGAGTCGCATCACCTCCTTGGGTTGTGAAACGACCACCACTTCGTCAATATCAAATACCTTGCTGCTATCCGACAGGGAAGTATTTTCGGCATGGGCAGCAGTTGGGGCTGCATCGGTCTTAGCAGCCGCAGTTGCAGCATCAGCCGATACGGGCAAGACGATGCCGCAACCCGCCATCGCCATCATTACGATTCGATTCATAATATCCTGTTTTTATTATCTTTTTCGTTATCTTTTTTGTTATCATTCTAAAATCGGGTGCAAAGGTAATAAGAAAAAAAGAAATGGGGAATCCCCATTAATTAGGAAATCCCCATTTTTCGAAGTTCAAGAAGAAAAAGCTTCACCTTAATCTCATTTAACTACAGTAATCTCACCTTATATTATACCGTAATCTCGCCCGAACCATAGCAGCGATGATGATGCTCATCATACACTACGCAAAACTGACCGGGAGCCACGCCGTGAATCGCCTCCTCTGAATGAATCATCCATCTGCCATCTTCGAGCTTTTCGATAGTAGCAGGATGATACTCCGGCGTATGGCGAATCTTGAACGTTACTTTCTGCATCGCCACCTCGCGGGTGAGGAAATGGAAATCCTGAAGGGGGAAATCCTGCTTGTACGCCGACTGAGGGTCGTAACCATGACTCACAGACAGAATGTTGTTCTCCACATCCTTCTTAATCACGAACCAAGGACCGCCGCCGAAGCCCAGACCCTTGCGCTGGCCGATGGTGTGGAACCACAAACCCTTGTGGCCGCCGATGCGCTTGCCCGTCTCCATCTCAATCACATCGCCCGGGTTCTCGCCCAGGTATCGGCGGATGTAATCGTTATAGTTAATCTGCCCCAGGAAGCAAATTCCTTGACTATCCTTGCGCTTGGCATTAATGAGATGTTCCTCTTCTGCTATCTCACGAATTTCATTCTTGATGTGATGACCGATAGGGAAAATCGCTTTTCGTAATTGCCAACTCTCTATCTGAGCCAGAAAATCGGTCTGATCCTTCACGGGGTCAGGATTCGTAACGAGCCATTTATCGCCGTTTTCATCCGTTTCGGTCTGCGCATAATGACCTGTGGCGATGAGGTCGTAGTTGTGGCCCATCTTCTCATCGAAGGCACCAAACTTGATGAGCCTGTTGCACATCACATCGGGATTCGGAGTGAATCCCGCCTTCACCTTATCCATGGTGTAGCGAGTTACCTCGTTCCAGTATTCCTGGTGACAGTCAATCACTTGCAGCTTGCAGCCATACTTGCGTGCCACGGCTGTAGCCATCTCCAGGTCTTCCTCAGAAGAACAGTCCCATTCCTCCTTCTCTTCCGGTCCAATCTTGATGTAGAAGCAGTCAGGATGCAAGCCCAGACGGGCAAATTCCCACACCACCACCGAACTATCTACGCCGCCCGAAAGCAGCACGGCAATTCTCTTGTCCTTCACCTCGGCAAGAAACTGCTCGTCTCTGGTCTCCAATTCCTTTTCTCTTGGAGTATCTGTTATCATCTTATCCATTTATTATTCGATATTTACTATTCTATTTTCAATTCAATTTTCCAATAACTAAATCTGAAGGCAAAGTTACAATAAATTCCGCAAAATAGTGCCTACTTTCTCATAAAAATCTATTATTTCCCCGAAAACTTTTCCTTTCCCCAGCAAAATCCCCATCCATCCGCTTTATTTTCTATCGAAAATGCTTATAGCAGAAATCGGCTTATTCCAACGCCAATCCTTTTTTGCTTTCGATTTTATCCATACCTTTGCAATCGAAAATCAGAGATATGCGAGTATAGTAAAATACTACAACAAGCATAGAAGATGGCGAAAGTAGTTATGGTAGAAACCAATAACATATAAAAGAAGAAATAAAAATAAGAAATCAATAACATATAAAAGAAGAATATGGATATCTTAAAAAATCTGTTTTATGGCTTCCCTGACCTATGGGGAGGCGGAGTAGCCCACTCCGTGCTGATCTTGGCGTTGGTCATCACCCTGGGCTTGAGTTTAGGAAAGTTGAGAGTAAAGGGTGTTTCCCTGGGATTGGCTTGGATTCTCTTCATCGGCCTCATCTTCGGTCACTTCTCTCTCAATCTCGATGAGCATCTGCTCCACTTCCTCAAGGAGTTCGGATTGATTCTCTTCGTCTATTCCATCGGTCTGGAGGTAGGACCAGGTTTCTTCGCTTCGTTCAAGAACGGCGGCAAGAGTCTCAACCTGCTCAGCATCATCGTGGTGGCATTGAGCATCGTCACCACCCTCGCCATCTTCTCGTTCTCGGGAACATCCATCACTTCTATGGCTGGTATTCTCTCGGGTGCCGTTACCAACACCCCGGGACTCGGTGCTGCCCAGCAGGCATTCAGCGACCTGCGCCACATCGACGCCCCTTCTATTGCAGCCGGCTACGCCATCGCCTACCCTATGGGTGTGCTCGGCGTTATCCTCTCCTTTATTATATTAAGGTACGCGTTACGTATTAATAAGAGCGAGGAGGAAGCTGCTGCCAAGCGCGGCATGGGACACCTGGAGGCGATGACCCTGAACACCTTCTCCGTGCAGGTGACCAACCAGATGGTATTCGGCGACACCATTAAGCAGATGAGAGAAATCTTGAAGCGCGACTTCATGGTTTCCAAGATTATCCGCAAAGATAGCGATAGGCACGATGAGGTGGTGAATGGTCAGACCCGAATCAACGAGGGCGATATTCTGCAGATTGTAGCCAACCCTACCGTAGTGGAGCCTGTCATTGCCCTGCTCGGCAAGAAGGTGCAGGTGAGCGAGGAGAAGTTTGGCGAGGATTTGATTACCCGCCGCATCCGCATCACCAAGCCAGGCATCAACGGCAAGAGCATCAGCCAGTTGCAGATTCGTTCAAGCCTCGGCGCCAACATCACCCGTGTTAACCGCAACGGTGTGGATCTGATTGCCACTCCACAGCTGAAGCTTCAGTTGGGCGACCGTGTCACCGTGGTGGGTACAGAGCTTGCCATCGCCCATACCGAGAAGGTTTTGGGTAACCAGATGAAGCGCCTCAACTACCCTAACCTGATTCCTATCTTCCTGGGCATCATGCTGGGTTGCATCGTGGCAAACATCCCATTCTTCATCCCAGGCATCAACGAGAACCTGCGCCTCGGCTTGACAGGCGGCCCTCTGGTAGTTGCAATCCTGATAGGTTACTTCGGTCCGAAGTACAACCTCGTTACCTACAACACCATCTCGGCCAACCTGATGCTCCGAGAAATAGGCATCTGCATCTTCCTGGCTTGCGTGGGACTGGGCACCGGCGAACAGTTTATCCAGACCGTGGCATCAGAAAGCGGAATGACCTGGATCCTCTACGGCATTGCCATCACCATGATTCCAATCATCATAGGCGGCATCATCGGAAGATACGTGTTCCACATCAACTATTACACATTGCTCGGAGTATTGGCAGGCGCCAACACCAACCCATCTGCCCTGGCTTACGTGCGTGAGCAGACTTCGGCAGATGCACCATCTGTGGGCTATGCGAATGTTTATCCATTTGCCATGTTCCTCAGAATCGTAACTATTCAGATTATCATTTTCGTATTCGGATAAATAAAATATATGGAAGAAAAAAACATGAAGACCTGCGACTGCGCAGAGAAAGGTATTGACAACTGCAACTGCAAGGAAATAGCAGAAACAGAACTGAGAAGAAAACTCGACTTGTTGTTACGCACCGGTAGCATTCTCATGGAGAGTGCTGCCGACACATCGCGCATCATGCGAACGATGAAGCGTGCAGCAGCTTTCCTCGGACTCGACGAGCGCTACATGCACCTCTACATCAACTGGAATGTGCTGATGGTGAACTATAGCGACGAGGAGCATTCCTTCTCCAAATTCCAGCGCTGCGAGAAGCACGGCATCAACCTTACCTCCATTTCGATGGTAAGCAAGCTCACCTGGACAGCCATCAAGGAAAACTATTCGCTCGAACAGTATGAGCAGGCCCTGAACGACATCAAGGCTACCCCACGCAGCTTCACCCCATGGCAGGTGGCAATAGGCGGCGGATTTGCCTGCGGCGGATTCTGCATCCAGTTTGGTTGCGACTGGCCAGCGTTCTTCTTCTGTTCCCTGGCAGCCATCCTGGGCTTCCGCCTGAGAATGTTCCTGCCTACCAAGGGCTGCAACAACTATGTGGCCATCGGAATTTCGGCATTCGTGGCAACGCTGATTGCCTGGTTGACCTCGTTCCTTTCGCTCAACCCATCCATCGCAGCCGCCCTTCCGGGCTTCATGCATTCAGATACCCCTTGGCACCCGTTGATGGCGTGCGCCCTCTTCATCGTGCCGGGAGTTCCACTGATCAACTTCGTGAGCGACATGCTCGACGGCTACATCGAGGTGGGAATGGTTCGCGCCCTGAACACCCTGCTGATGCTCTTTGCCATGGCATTCGGTATTGCCTTTGCCATCCAGGTGTGCCACATCGACAATTTCGTGACGGATCTCACCATGACTCCTCACCACGAATACTGGGAGTTCGCCATTGCGGCAGCCGTATCGGCGATGGGCTTCTCTACCATCTTCAGCATTCCTAGACGCCTGTTGCCAGCTGTGGCTTTGGGCGGTATCATCGCCGTCTGCTTCCGCAACTTCGTGAACCTGGGTCCATCCAACGGCAACATCGGTCTCGACATGGGCTTGAGCATCGGTTCGCTTGCCGGATCTGCGCTCATCAGCGTCATCGTAATCAAGGCACGCCACTGGTTCCACACCCCTCACCAGTGCATCACCATTCCTAGTGTCATCCCAATGGTACCTGGAGTTTTGATGTATCGTGCGCTGTTTGCCTTCATCGACATGCACGGCGTGGTAGGCGAGGTAACCGTGGGAATGAACAACCTGATCAAGGCTTCGCTCGCCATCATCTGCATTGCCCTGGGTGTTGCCATTCCTAATGTATTCTTCCGCCGCTTCATCGCCGACAACCGCAAGCGCCGACTCCTCAACATGCTGGTGGAGAGAAAGAAGAAGAATGGCGAATTCGTGGATCTGCACGAAGTGGAAATCAAGTAAAAATCTGTGTAATTTGTGTAATCTGTGGGACATTGAAACCCACGGATTACAGGATTTACCTGATTATTTTGCCCGAAAGCAGGGCTAATTAAAATAAAAGTTTTATCTTTGCACGCGTAATTATAAGACTAGTGAAAAAAGGAAAATGGAAATACGACAACTCAAATATTTTCTGAAGGTGGCCGAGACGCTCAATTTCTCGGAAGCATCACGCAAGCTCTACATCACGCAGAGCACCCTCTCGCAGCAGATTTCGCATCTGGAACAGGAAATAGGCTTGCCGCTCTTCGAACGTAACTCGCACGAGGTTTATCTCACCGAGGCAGGAAAAGAGCTTCTTCCCTATGCCCAGAATGCCGTAAACTGCACCATGGCTTGCGTTGACCACATGAACGACCTGAAGGAGATGCTCACCGGCGAACTGAACATCGGCGTTACCTACTCCTTCAGCAACATCATGGCAGAAACGCTCATCGCCTTCCTCCATGCTTATCCTCACGTGAAGCTGAACATCCAGTACCGTTCGATGCAGGAACTGATGGATGGCCTGAAGAAGCGTGAACTCGACCTTGCACTTGCCTTCAAGCCTCTGAAGACAGACAAGGCGATAGACAGCCGAGCCATCTTCAGCAACCGCCTGGCGGCGATTGTGAACGAGAATCATCCCCTGGCGCGTCTTTCATCCATCAAGCTCTCTGAGCTGGAGCGTTACGACCTCATCCTTCCATGCAAGGGTCTGCAGGCCCGCAACGCCTTCGACTATCTGATAGACGGCAAGGACCTCGACTTCAAGATTATGGTAGAGGTGAACAATGTGAACATCATCTTCGACCTCTTACATCGCAGCAACCTGGTAACGGTGCTTTCAGAATCCACCACCATCCTGGAAAAAGGCATGAGAGCGATTCCGATAGATGCTGCCGACAACGAGATGGATGGCTGCATCCACATCCTGAAGGATGCGTACATGAAGAACTCGGCACAGGAGTTCATCCGCATGCTGAGCCAGAGCACCAGCATCCTCGCCAACTTTGCGCTGAAGGATATTCTGAGATAATTGAAAGTTCGCAAGTTTGCTCCACACGCCCTGAAAGGGCAGAAGCACCTAGCCCAGGGCATCGCCCTGGGTAAACAAGGAATCAGCAATGCGCCCTGTAAGGGCAAAAGCATCATTCATTGTCTGAATCCTTAACCAAATAAAGAAGAATAAAGGGTAAGATTATAATTCAATCTTGCAAGGCTGTCTCCGATTTCATTGCGGAGGCAGCCTTGATTCGTTTTATTGCCACCACTGGAAACATCCCCGTTAATTGTCAATAATATTAGAAGCCAGTCGTTCACAACGAAGAGAACGTATCAAAGCCATTTGTTCCTCTGTTATTCTCATGGTTTATGCAGTATAAAGATTTAATTGGCGCAAAACAGCTCGTCTTTCACGAACCCTGTTGGCGTCAACCATAATGTCTTCTGTTTTCATTTCTATCTCACATGAATCCTGTTCATCATAGCCTTCTCTTGCGTGTTTCCAAGAATACTCTCCATGCGTCAAAGTACTCAAACTCCAAGACTTCTGTGGAGCATAAGTTTTAAAAACCATATCAAACACTGGCTCATATTGTACAACCTGCTCTTTATCCATCAATTCAGGGAAAGAATCATTTTTATAATGCTGGCGAATCTGAACCATGACAGGACCATATTTCCAAGCCTCAAATTGTGCTTCAAACATAGGTTCACCCTTTTGAATCAAACACTCACGCTGCGTGAAATAAAGTAGCTTATGCAACTTCATTTCATCAATACGAGCGCCAAAATCATCCATATAACGCTTGTATATATAAGAGGCAACTTGCAATATTCCCATCATACTCTTTATTCTTTTTTATAGTTCCTGCTGCAAAGTTACGTTTTTTTCTTGAAACCGCCAAGGAAAAGAGAGGAATTATTTCAGTCTAAACAATACTTTCGTCATAAACTCAGAAGTTAACCATACAGTTGCATAACAATTAGTTCAAGAGATCAGGAAATATGCTTTCGTCACTCCAACTCCCGAACAATTCTTGCATTTCGCCCCTTGATTTTGTATCTTTGCAGGCGAAAAGGTTCTATCCGCCAGTGGCGGATGCACATCCGACAAAGGCGGACGCTTATACGCCAACACCGGATAAACGTACGCCAATGGCGAACGGAACCTATCACGAGAATTAAAAACAGGAATGTATCACCTAAAAATAATAAAAGACTATGGCTAATTACAAACTGCAAGAAATGAACGACCTTCGCAATACGGGCAAAAGAACCGTTTACCCCAAGGTGGTAACCAACCGAACGATGGACACCAACGACATCGTGGAAAAGATGAAGGGCTACAACCTCGGCATCGCTCCCAGCACCACCAAGGCTGTATTGGAGAACATCTCCAATATTCTTGTCACCATGCTTTCGATGGGCTACAACGTAAAACTCGATGGCATCGGCATCTTCTCCCTCACCATCGGTTTTGAAGATAACAAGCCCAAGGAATTGTAGGACGATGCCGACAAGATGCCCTATCGGAAGGTGGGCGTAAAAGGCATGAACTTCAAGATGGCTCCCAACCTCCTGAAGCGTCTGAAAAACGAAACCGACCTGGAGCGTTGCGAGAGCGAAGTAACCCAACTCGTCAAGTCTCCATACACAGAAAAAGAGCGAATCCATCGTGCCCTGGACGTCATCAAGCACCACGGATTCATCAATCTGCAAACCTATGCCAACATCAACGAACTGAAACGCACCTCTGCATCAGAAGATCTGCGGAGAATTACGGCAAGAGAAAATTCGCCCCTGATGAGCGTGGGAAGCGGAACGCATAAGGCTTGGATTGCAACTCCTCATCCAAGTGCAGAAATCGACAGATAAAGACAGCAGCGGCAAGGCGCAGGATTCATGTGTCTTGCCGCTGTCTCTTTTTTCTATCAGCCATAACTTTTTAAAACTTTTCTCCCCAAATCCTTGCGGGTTTCAAAATAATATATTACCTTTGCGGTATTGATTTTAAAGACTGATGATTATGAAGTACTTAGACCCTAAGGCAGACCTCACGTTCAAGAAGATATTCGGCAA
>OGEE01000631.1_pt1 | contig 23474 bp, 18 predicted proteins | sample 1570571 | NCBI WGS metagenome assembly OGEE01 (sample SAMEA2582169, study PRJEB24529) | metagenome | biome: Human gut stool | place: China | collected 2011
ACTTAACCCAACATCTCACGACACGAGCTGACGACAACCATGCACCACCTGTCTCTGCGTCCCGAAGGAAAGTACTGTTTCCAGCACCGTCGCAGGATGTCAAGACTTGGTAAGGTTCTTCGCGTTGCGTCGAATTAAACCACATACTCCACTGCTTGTGCGGGCCCCCGTCAATTCCTTTGAGTTTCAACCTTGCGGTCGTACTCCCCAGGTGGATTACTTATTGTGTTAACTGCGGCACTGAAGGGGTCAATCCTCCAACACCTAGTAATCATCGTTTACGGTGTGGACTACCAGGGTATCTAATCCTGTTTGCTACCCACACTTTCGAGCCTCAGCGTCAGTTGGTGCCCAGTAGGCCGCCTTCGCCACTGGTGTTCCTCCCGATATCTACGCATTCCACCGCTACACCGGGAATTCCGCCTACCTCTGCACTACTCAAGAAAAACAGTTTTGAAAGCAGTTCATGGGTTGAGCCCATGGATTTCACTTCCAACTTGTCTTCCCGCCTGCGCTCCCTTTACACCCAGTAATTCCGGACAACGCTTGTGACCTACGTTTTACCGCGGCTGCTGGCACGTAGTTAGCCGTCACTTCCTTGTTGAGTACCGTCATTATCTTCCTCAACAACAGGAGTTTACAATCCGAAGACCTTCTTCCTCCACGCGGCGTCGCTGCATCAGGGTTTCCCCCATTGTGCAATATTCCCCACTGCTGCCTCCCGTAGGAGTCTGGGCCGTGTCTCAGTCCCAATGTGGCCGTTCAACCTCTCAGTCCGGCTACCGATCGTCGCCTTGGTGGGCCGTTACCTCACCAACTAGCTAATCGGACGCGAGGCCATCTCAAAGCGGATTGCTCCTTTTCCCTCTGCTCGATGCCGAGCCGTGGGCTTATGCGGTATTAGCAGTCGTTTCCAACTGTTGTCCCCCTCTTTGAGGCAGGTTCCTCACGCGTTACTCACCCGTTCGCCACTCGATTTGAAGAGCAAGCTCCTCATCTCTCGTTCGACTTGCATGTGTTAGGCGCGCCGCCAGCGTTCGTCCTGAGCCAGGATCAAACTCTTTATAAATGATATTTATCACTTAAAAGTGTTAAATCTTGTTTCGCTCAGCACGCAATCGCTTGCGTCCTGTGTGAATTACTTTGTTTGGAATTGTTTAACGTGTTTTTCCAACACGAAAATAGGTTCCGTTACAAGTTTTTCGATATTGTTCAATTTTCAAGGTCCTGTAGCGCCTCAGCCAAGCGGCTGACGACTTGATTATTTTATCACAGAAGTGATTTTTTGTCAAGCTCTTTTTTCGAAGTTTTTCGTTTCTTATCGAACTTGGAGCGTTCTCGGTTTCTCGGCGCTGGCCGGAACTTTCGGACGTCTATTGGTTCTTTTCGCTTTACTTCCAGCTGGGACTCAGAAGTCATTCTTTTGTCTCAGCGCTTGGCGCCCAAGTATAATACCATACACCGGGCCGGATGTCAACACCTTTTTGCAAGTTTTTTCAGGTTTTTTCGCGCCGACTCAAATCCGCTTCAGCCTCTTATATTTTTCGCGTAAGGCGTCCCGACGCCGTAGACAAAAATAAAAACCCCACAGATGTTTCCTGCTCATCTGTGGGGGTTCGAGAGACATCATCACATGAACTGTTCCGGCGACTAAAAAAAGGAATCACGATACTCAAAAACAAAGTAAAGGTAATTCCTTAAAAATGCAACTGGCTACCATTTTACAGGCCCTTTAGCTTTGCGTCACAGCTTTTCAACTGCTTTGCTAAATATTCTATTCGCAAACTCTTTTTTGAGTCGATCACGTTCAAGTGATTTTCCAGTGCCTGAGCACCTTCATCTCTCTGGATAGAATATACCATATTTCTTCTTTCCTGTCAATGGGGAAAATCATAGAGTTTTCTTTCTTATTTATAAAAGTAAAATACAAAAAGAGGGCAGCTCTCTCGAGCTGCCCTCCTGGACCTTATTTCTCAGCTGATCACTGAGCAGCCTTTGCTGCCTCGACCTGCTTGATGAGTTCGGGAACGACCTTGAACAGGTCGCCCACGATGCCGTAGTCAGCCACACCGAAGATGGGGGCGGACTCATTCTTGTTGACGGCAATGATGCACTCGGAATCCTGCATACCTGCGGTGTGCTGGATAGCGCCGGAGATGCCCAGAGCCACATAGATCTTGGGATGGACGGTCTTACCGGTCTGACCGACCTGATGGTCAGCGGTCATCCAGCCGGCATCGGTGACGGCACGGGATGCACCAACAACGCCGCCGCCCAGAGCTGCAGCCAGCTGCTCAGCCAGCTCGATGCCCTTGTTGACGTCCTTGCTGATACCACGGCCAACAGAGACGATGACGTCTGCACCGATGAGGTCGACCAGCTTCTCAGCTGCCTTCTCAACGCTCAGGACCTCGGTCTTGATGTCGTCAGCGGTCAGGCTGAATGCGGGCTTCACGATCTGGCAGGCATCGGCCTTGGCCTGATCGAAGGGAGCCTTCTTCATGACGCCGGGACGGACGGTAGACATCTGAGGACGGAAACGGGGGCAGATGATGGTAGCCATCAGATGGCCGCCAAAAGCAGGACGGGTCATCTTCAGGTTGCGGTCCTCGTAATCGAACTTCTGCTTGGACAGGTCGATGGTGGAGCTCTCCTTCAGGAACTCGACATACTTTGCAGTGTCGATGTCCAGATGGGTAGCATCAGCGGTCAGACCGGTGTGCAGACGAGCTGCGCAGCGGGGGCCAAGGTCGCGGCCGATGTTGGTAGCACCGATCAGCAGGACCTCAGGCTTGTACTCGTTGACCATGTCGCAGACGACCTTGGCGTATGCGTCAGTGGTATAATCCTTCAGCAGCGGGCTGTCGCAGACCATGACCTTATCGGCACCATAGCCGCCCAGCTCTTTTGCAATGCCTTCGACGTTATCGCCCAGCAGCAGGCCGGTGACTTCGCAGCCCAGCTCATCAGCCAGCTTGCGGGCCTCGCTGACCAGCTCAAAATCAGTGGACATCAGTGCGCCCTGGCGCTGCTCGCAGAAGACCCAGACGCCCTTGTATTCGTTAAAATCAGCCATTGTAATCCTATGCTCCTTTCATCAGATCAGGTGCTTCTTGGCCAGGATACCAGCCAGCTGTGCAGCGGTATTGTCGCCAGTCAGCATAGTGCCTGCGCCCTTCTGCGGAGGAGTGAAGGACTTGAAGACGTTCGTCGGAGAACCCTTCAGACCGATGGTATCGACCTCGATCAGCGGATCGTCCTTCAGAGCGTTGTAATCGAACACTTCCATCGGCTTGTCGTAGCAGGTGAAGATGCCGTTGACGCTCATGTAGCGGGGCTGATTCAGCTCCTTGATGCAGGTCAGCAGGCAGGGAGTCTGCACTTTGACCATCATGTAGCCGTCTTCCAGCATACGCTTGACCGTGAGGCTGTTGCCATCCTTCTGGATGTCAGCAACATAGGTCACCTGAGGCAGGTGCAGCTTCTCAGCGATCTGAGGACCGACCTGTGCGGTATCACCGTCGATTGCCTGACGGCCGCAGAACACGACGTCCTCGGGGCCGACACCGATCTTATTGACAGCAGCAGCGAGGATCTGGCTGGTCGCGAAGGTATCAGAACCACCAAACTCACGGCCAGAGACCAGAACAGCCTTATCAGCGCCGCGGGCCAGCAGCTCACGGAGCATACCCTCGGCCGGCGGGGGACCCATGGTGACGACAACGACTTCGCAGCCGGTCTCGTCCTTCAGCTTCAGAGCGGCCTCCAGAGCGTTCAGGTCATCGGGGTTGGTGATGGTTGCCATAGAGGCACGGTCCAGAGTACCATCCGCCTTGACAGCCACCTTACCGGAGGTATCAGGAACCTGCTTTACACAAACGATTGCTTTCATTGTAAATCTTGCCTCCCTTACTTCAGCAGCGCGCCGGAAATGACCATCATCTGCACTTCGCTGGTGCCCTCGTAGATCTCAGTGATCTTGGCATCACGCATCATGCGCTCGATGGGGTAGTCACGGGTGTAGCCGTAGCCACCGAACAGCTGCAGGCAGCGGCGGGTCACATCGCTTGCGGTGCGGGCTGCGATGAGCTTAGCCTGAGCAGCCTCGACGCTGTAGCGGACCTTTGCGCCATTCATAGCTTCCTGCTTCTTCAGAGCGGCAGCGTAGACCAGATACTTTGCAGCCTCGATACGGGCCTTCATCTCGGCCAGCTCGAACTGGGTGTTCTGGAAAGCGGAGATGCTGCGGCCGAACTGCTTGCGCTCCTTGACGTAAGCGACGGTCTCCTGCAGAGCGCCCTCGGCGATGCCCAGAGCCTGGGAAGCGATACCGATACGGCCGCCGTCCAGAGTAGCCATAGCCAGCTGGAAGCCCTTGCCGCGCACGCCCAGCATACGGTCCTTCGGGATGCGGCAGTCCTCAAAGATCAGCTCGCAGGTAGAAGAACCACGGATGCCCATCTTATCCTCAGCCTTGCCGACGGAGAAGCCCGGGTCGGTACGCTCCACGATGAAGGCAGAGCACAGCTTGGTGGGACGGCCCTTCTTGTCGAGGACCTTATCGGTAACAGCGATGACGATGAACACGTCAGCGTAGCCTGCGTTGGTGATGAAGATCTTGGAGCCGTTCAGCACCCAGTAATCGCCATCTTCCACAGCAGTGGTCTGCTGGCCCTGAGCGTCAGTACCAGCGCCCGGCTCGGTCAGACCGAAAGCACCCAGCCACTCGCCGCTGCACAGCTTGGGCAGGTACTTTTCCTTCTGCTCGGGAGTGCCGTTCTCATAAATAGGTGCTGCGCACAGGCTGGTGTGTGCGGAAACGATAACACCAGTGGTGCCGCAGACCTTGCTCAGCTCCTCAACAGCCATGACGTAGGACAGGACGTCGCCGCCTGCACCGCCAACGGAGGTGGGGAAGTAAATGCCCATCATGCCCAGCTTGCCCATCTTCTCGACGGTCTCCTTGGGGAAATACTCTTCGGCATCGACTTTCTTTGCCAGAGGCTTGACTTCGTTTTCAGCAAACTCGCGGTACATCTTCTGCACCATCTGCTGCTGCTTGGACAGAGTAAAATCCATCGCTATATCCTCCTAACGGATGTTTTTCTTTCAGCACAGGGCAGCTACACTCATGTCCTGTGCAAACAAATTCCTCCCGGCCGTTTTCTTCGGGACGACCGAGAGAAATTTCAAACTAATTTACAGCTCGTCGACAGGGGTCTTGGTGCGGTCTGCGTTGTAAACGTAGAAGCCCTTGCCAGACTTGCAGCCCAGGTTGCCGCCGCGGACCATCTTACGGATGAGCGGGCATGCACGATACTTGCTGTCGCCGGTCTCCTTGTACAGGACGTCCATAATGGCGAGGCAGATGTCCAGGCCGATGAAGTCGCCCAGCTCCAGGGGACCCATCGGGTGGTTGGCACCCAGCTTCATAGCGGTGTCGATGCCGGCGATGTTGGAAACGCCCTCCATCTTGATGAAGGCAGCCTCGTTGATCATCGGGATCAGGATGCGGTTGACGACGAAGCCAGCAGCCTCGTTGACCTGAACAGGGTTCTTGCCGATGGCAACGGAGATCTCCTTGATCTTCTCGACAGTCTCAGCGGGAGTGTTGCAGCCTGCGATGACCTCGATGAGCTTCATGCGGTCTGCGGGGTTGAAGAAGTGCATACCGACCAGAGGACGGCTGACGCCCTTGCCGATCTCAGTGATGGACAGAGAAGAGGTGTTGGAAGCGAAGATGCACTCGGGCTTGCAGATCTTATCCAGCTCGCCGAAAGTGGTCTGCTTGACCTTCATATCCTCGAAAGCAGCCTCAACGACCAGGTCGCAGTCAGCGCACAGGTCTTCCTTCAGGCCCGGGGTGATAGCAGCAACGATAGCGTCAGCCTTCTCCTGCGTCATCTTGCCCTTAGCGACCAGCTTCTCATAGCCCTTCTTGATCTTTGCCAGACCATTCTCGGCCCACTCCTGCTTGATGTCACACAGAGCAACCGTGTTGCCCTCGACCTGAGCAAATGCCTTTGCGATGCCCTGACCCATAGTGCCAGCACCGATAACACCGATCTTCATGGGAAATCTCTCCTTTATTATATCTTCTGAATGTAGTACCTCTCCGTGCCTCCCCTTTCCGGGGAGGCGCTGCAGAGGCGTTATGGTTTAGTTTAGTTTAGTTGTTGGTGAACACTGCCTTGGGCTTCGGCTTTTCACGGGACAGGAAGCAGCTCATGCCCTCCACCTGATCGTGGGTCTCGAAGCAGTCGCCGAACAGCTTCTCTTCGACTTCGACAGCCTTCTCGATGGGGAGGCTGATGCCGTCGTTGATCGCCTTCTTGCAGTTGCGCACGGCGATGGGAGCGTTCTTGGCGATCTTGTTGGCCAGCTTCAGGACATTCTCCATCAGCTCAGCCTGCGGATACACTGCGTTGACCAGGCCGATGCGATAAGCCTCGTCAGCCTTGATGTTCAGTGCAGAGTAGACCAACTGCTTTGCCATGCCCATGCCTACCAGGCGAGCCAGACGCTGGGTGCCGCCGAAGCCCGGGGTGATGCCCAGACCGACTTCCGGCTGACCAAACACAGCGTTGTCGGAGCAGATGCGGATGTCGCAGCTCATAGCCAGCTCATTGCCGCCGCCCAGTGCAAAGCCGTTGACGGCTGCGATGACGGGGATGGGGAAGCTCTCGACCATCAGGAACACATCATTGCCCAGTTTGCCGAAAGCCTCGCCCTCGGCCTTGGTCATGGTGCTCATGGAGCCGATGTCAGCGCCTGCCACGAAGCTCTTGTCGCCTTCGCCGGTCAGGACGATGCAGCGGATGGTGGACTGGTCAACTGCCTCAAAAGCAGCCTTCAGGTCTGCCAGGACTTCGGGGTTCAGGGCGTTCAGTGCCTTCGGGCGGTCGATGGTGATGATCTCGACTGCGCCCTGCACCTCGGTTTTTACAAATGCCATTGTGAAAACCTCCATTCAGGTTATATCTTATTCAAAACAGCCCCCGGACAAGGGGCAAGTCTCCGGTCTCGCCCACTGTCCGGGCTGTATCAATATCCGGAGTGACCCTTCAAAGGGAAATCAGTCCATCTCGACGATGGTTGCGCAGCCCATGCCGCCGCCGATGCACAGGGTAGCCAGACCCTTGTGAGCACCACGATGCTTCATAGCGTACAGCAGGGTGACGAGGATACGAGCACCGGAAGCGCCGACCGGGTGGCCCAGAGCGATTGCGCCGCCGTTGACGTTCAGCTTGTCCTTATCGAAGCCCAGAGCCTCGCCGACTGCGATGGACTGTGCTGCGAATGCCTCGTTGGCCTCGACCAGGTCCATATCAGCAACGGTCAGGCCAGTCTTAGCCATGACCTTCTTGGTAGCAGCGATGGGGCCAAGGCCCATGACCTCAGGCTCGACGCCTGCCAGAGCACCTGCAACCCAGGTAGCCAGAGGCTTCACGCCCAGCTCCTTGGCCTTCTCTTCGCTCATGATGACCAGAGCAGCTGCGCCATCGTTGATAGCGGAGGAGTTTGCAGCGGTGACGATGCCGTCCTTGGTGAAGGCGGGCTTCAGCTTTGCCAGCACTTCGGGAGCGCTCAGACGGGGGCCTTCATCGGTATCGAACACGGTGTCGCCCTTCTTGCCCTTGATGACAACAGGAACGATCTCATCCTTGAAAGCGCCGTCCTTGATGGCCTTGTCAGCCTTCAGCTGGCTGTTGTAAGCGAAATCATCCAGCATCTCGCGGGTGATGGGGCTGTAGCCGTACTTCTTCTGATAGGTCTCGTTGGTGCAGACGTTCTCAGCGGTCATGCCCATGTGCTTGTTGAAGCCGCAGGCATCCCACAGAGCATCGTTGACCATGGTATCCACGATCTCGCTCTTGCCCATGGGAGCGCCCATGCGGTAGCCGTAACGAGCCTTCTGCAGTGCGAAGGGAGCCATGTCCATGTTCTCCATGCCGCCTGCGACCACGATGTCAGCATCGCCGGCCTCGATCATCTGAGCAGCCATGTTCACGCAGTTCAGACCGGAGCCGCAGACCACGTTGACGGTGACGGCAGGAGTCTCGACGGGCAGGCCAGCCTTCAGGGAAGCCTGACGAGCGACGTTCTGGCCCAGACCAGCCTGGATGACGCAGCCCATGTAAACATGATCGACCTGCTCGGGTTTCACGTTAGCACGGTTCAGGGCCTCCTTGATGACGATGGAGCCCAGCTCTGCAGCAGGGACGTTTGCCAGGGTGCCGCCAAACTTACCAATAGCGGTACGGCAAGCAGATGCGATAACGATTTTCTTCATGTTAATAGCCTCCTGAATTTATCTGTTTCGGGGTTTCGCAAAACTATTTATCAAAAAGCCCAAAGGCCTTTCTGCATTATAAAAGGTATCAGAACATCTTTCCTTCCGCCCGGAGCTGCTCCACTTTGGCGTGGATGGCATTCTCTACGTTGGGCGTCACAAACTTGGAGATGTTGCTGCCGTAGCGGGCAGCCTCCTTGACGATGGTGGAGGAAAGGTAGCTCCACTTGATGCTGGTGGCAAGGAACATCGTCTCGATGCCGGGCATCAGTGCGTGGTTCGTCTGGGCGAGCTGTATCTCGTTTTCGAAATCCGTCACCGCCCGCAGGCCCCGCACCATCACCGAAGCGTGGCGCTTCTTGGCGAACTCCACGGTCAGGCCGTCGAAGCTCTCCACCGTCACATTCGGGATGTCCTTGCAGCACTCCCGCAGCAGCGCCACCCGTTCTTCTACGGTGAACAGAGGGTTCTTTGCGCTGTTGATGAGCACTGCTACAATGAGCCGGTCGTTTATCTTTGCAGCTCGCTTGATGATGTCGAGATGTCCTCTCGTGACCGGGTCGAAGGACCCGGGGTAAACTGCTGTTGCCATCAGTATGGTCTCCTTTATTTGCGCGCTTTGGAAAAGCGCATTTGGTGTTGCCATGATAGCACTTTTCAGTTTCTGCTTCAAGTACCAGGCCGCATCGCCATCGCAATATCGTTAATTTTTAGTCAATCAACGTCGCACTGGGACGCATCATCTTGGTACACCCTTAGTAAACCATATCGTCAAAATTTTATCAAGTACTTTTTCGAAAAAAATTGTTTCTGCTATACCAAACAATCGCCACAAATACCTAAGAAATTTAGTCAAATTGTCCTGCAAGGCATTTTTTCGCGGAAGAGGGCTTGATTATAATGTTTGTTAATGTTATAACTAAGCTGTGCAGGTGTGCCGCTGCCGGAGGCTTCTGCCCTGCCGACCCCAAGGATACCGCCGGGGGTGTGATAAGACAGTGTCCGGACTGGAAAGAAACGGTAAATTTCCGGCTAAGATTTTGTCCCGTAGAATTGTAAATAATAAATTTACAATTCTTTTATGTTCTTAAAGGAGAGGATGGTTTATAATGGATTTCATGGAAATGTATGCCCAGAAAAAGATGACTGCCGAGCAGGCTGCTTCTCTGGTCAAGAGCGGCGACTGGGTGGATTACGGCTGGTGCGTCAACACCCCCGTGGCCGTGGACGCCGCCCTTGCCAAGCGCCTGCCCGAACTGGAGAACGTCAATTTCCGCGGCGGCATCCTGATGTGGGTGCCTGAGATCTTCCAGATCGACGACCCCGCTGCCCACATGACCTGGAACAGCTGGCACATGGGCGGCATCGAGCGCAAAGCCATCGCACAGGGCTTCTCGTTCTACTCCCCCATCCGCTATTCGGAGCTGCCCCGCTACTACCGCGAGAGTCCCGACCCGCTGGACATCGCCGTCTTCCAGGTGACTCCGATGGACGAGCACGGCTACTTCAACTTCGGCCCCAGCGCTTCCCATCTGGGTGCCGTCTGTGAGAAGGCCAGGAAGATCATCGTGGAGGTCAACACCAATATGCCCCGCTGCCTCGGCGGTATGGAAAACTGTGTCCATATCTCCCAGGTCACCGGCATCGTGGAGGGCGACAATCCGCCCATCGGCCAGATGGCCGCTGCCGGCCCCGCCTCCGAGGTCGATTTGAAGGTCGCAAACCTCGTCGTGCCGCAGATCCCCGACGGTGCCTGCCTGCAGCTGGGCATCGGCGGTATGCCCAACGCCATCGGCAGCCTCATCGCCCAGAGCGATCTGAAGGACCTGGGCGTCCACACCGAGATGTATGTTGACGCTTTCGTGGACATCGCCAAGGCCGGCAAGATCACCGGCGCACACAAGCAGCTGGACAAGGGCCGTCAGGTCTACGCCTTCGGTGCCGGCACCCAGAAGATGTACGACTACCTCAACAACAACCCCGAGTGCATGTCTGCTCCCGTCGATTACACCAACGACATCCGCAGCATCTCCGCACTGGACAACTTCATCTCCATCAACAATGCGGTGGACATCGACCTGTTCGGCCAGGTGAACGCGGAGAGCGCCGGCGTCAAGCACATTTCCGGTGCAGGCGGCCAGCTGGACTTCGTGCTGGGCGCATACCTTTCCAAGGGCGGCAAGAGCTTCATCTGCCTGTCCTCTACCTTCTTTAATAAGAAGACCGGTCAGCTCGAGAGCCGCATCCGTCCCACGCTGGAAAACGGCAGCATCATCACCGATACCCGCGCCAATCTGCATTACCTCTGCACCGAATACGGCTGCGTCAACCTCAAGGGTCTGACCACCTGGGAGAAGGCCGAAGCCCTCATCAATGTGGCACACCCCGACTTCCGCGAGGAGCTTATCAAAGAGGCCGAGAAGATGCACATCTGGCGCCGCAGCAACAAAATCTAAACATCGCCGTACCGGCTCCTGCCGTCTGCGGCAGGAATGGAGTCACACATGATGGACAAAAAGCCGCACATCAAGCCCTATCTCTACGGAATGCTCGCGGGCTTTGGTGCGATAAGTCTAAGCATCCTGTTCTTCTTCTTCATCTACCGCTTCGACGGGTTCGGCGACGCGGTCTCCAAGGTGACCGGCATCCTGATGCCCTTCATCTACGGTGCCGTCATCGCCTACCTGCTCAAGCCGGTGTGCAACACCATTGAGGGCTTTCTGCACCGCATCTTCCCCGAAAAGCTCCACAGCATGGCCAATATGCTTGCCATTGCAGCGACGCTGCTGTTCGGTGTGCTGGTGGTCTATGCCCTCGTGATGATGGTGGTGCCGCAGCTCATCACGAGCGTCACCTCCCTCTACTACACCGCGCAGACCAGCATCACCCGGTTCATGCGTTGGGTGAACACACAGGAAGTCTTCTTGGATAATGAGACACTGATGGGCTATTTCAACAATGCCTACGATGCCATTGCTGACAATCTGACCACTCTGCGCACCACCCTGCTCCCCTCGCTGCAGAATATACAAGGCATCCTGAGCGGTGTGGGCGTCGGCGTCATGAGTGTGGTGACCTGGTTCAAGAATCTGCTCATCGGCCTTATCGTCGCTGTTTACCTGCTGGCCAGCCGCAAAAAGTTCGCCAAGCAGGCCAAAATGATCCTCTACAGCGTCGTCAAGCCCCACTGGGCGCAGCTCATCCAGGAGGAAGTCCTCTACGCAGACAAGATGTTCGGCGGCTTCATCAACGGCAAGATCATGGACTCCGCCATCATTGGTGTGCTCTGCTACTTCGCCTGCATCATCTTCAAGTTCCCGAGCGCACTGCTGGTGTCGGTCATCATCGGCGTCACCAACGTCATCCCCTTCTTCGGTCCCTTCATCGGTGCCGTGCCTGCAACGCTGCTCATCCTCATCCAAAGCCCCATCAAGGCCCTCTGGTTCGTGCTGTTCGTTCTGGTGCTCCAGCAGCTGGACGGCAACGTCATCGGCCCGAAGATCCTGGGCAACACCACCGGCCTTTCGAGCTTCTGGGTGCTCTTCTCCATCCTGCTGTTCGGCGGTCTGTGGGGCTTCGTGGGCATGATCGTGGGTGTGCCGCTGTTCGCTGTCATCTATGACGTCATCAAGAAGCTGGTCTTCCACGGCCTGCGCCGCAACGGCCAGCTCGACCAGATGACCGTCTACCACGACGAGTTCGGCGATCCCAGCGACCCGGCTCCCGCACCTGTGGAAGATGAAGAAACGGAAACCGAAATCGTCATGGATTCCGGCGAAGAATAAAATAACAAGATAAAGCCCCCATCCTCCCGGCTGCCTCAGCCGGTGAAGATGGGGGCTTTTCTGCGCAATTTTATGTTTGAAAGACCGATAAAGTCATTTCGCGTGAGCAGTGGAATGTGCCGGTTCCCAATCCTTGTAATTCTCGTACCGGCTCTCCCTGAGGGTGACGTGCGACCAGATCTCGTCGGCTACAGGCTGCCAGTCGGCAGCATATGCACCGCATTTGTCGCAGAGATGGTCTACGCTCTCGGGCGACTGCAAGTCGGTGCTGTGAGCACCGGTGTCATGCACCATCTGGCGCAGGAGCTCGGGGTTTTCCAGCATCGGGCAGGGACGCAGATGGTTTTTATTGAAGGGCTGGCCGTTGTGGTAGGCCATGAAGAGCGGGCTGCGGAGAATATCGAGGATGCTGCTGTCGTGGATGTTGGCGTTGGAGTAGTGGATGAAGACGCACGGCTCTGCATCGCCCGCCGAATTGATATGGAAATAGTTGCGTCCGCCTGCGATGCATCCGCCTACAAACTCGCCATCGTTCTGGAAGTCCATCGGATAGAACGGAATATCGCTCTTTTCTGAGCGGAGATACCGGATGCGCTCGATCATGTACTTGCGCTGAGCAGGCGTGGGCATCAGCTCCGGCGCAGCCTCGTTGCCTACCGGCATATAGTGGAAGTAGAACCCAAAGTGCGCACCCTTGTCGCAGAGCATCCGCATAAAGTGGTCGCTGGTAACGGCTTCGAGATTGTCTCTGGTATAGCAGATGGAGGTACCAAAAAGGATCCCGTGGGCCTTGAGCAAGTCCATCGCATTCATGACAGCGGCATAGTGGCCGTCGCCCCGCCGGGCATCATTGGTAGAGGGAGTTCCCTCGATCGAGAGCATGAAGGCGATATTGCCCAGTTTTACGACCTCTTCACAGAACGGCTCATCGATGAGGGTAGAGTTCGTGTAGATCTCAAACTGCACGTCGTTGTGCTTTTTTGCCAGACGGAGAATATCCGCCTTCCGCACCAGAGGCTCGCCGCCGGTGAGCATATAGAGATAGACCCCCAGCTCCTTGCCCTCGGTGATGATCTTGTCCATATCCTCAAAGCTGAGGTTGTTTTTGTGGCCGTACTCGCCCGCCCAGCATCCCACGCAGTGCATATTGCAAGCCGAAGTGGGGTCGAACAGGATCAGCCACGGGATATTGCAGTGGTACTTTGTGCGGTTCTCGCGGATGGTCTTTGTCCCCCGGAAAAACGCCTCATAGCCAAGGTTGAGCGCCGTGGTGCGTGCCACGTTGGGCGCGGTCTGGTCGAGCACACAGTTGATGAGCTTTGACCACTTGCTGTCCGCATCGGTCAGCACTGCGCGGGCGTGCTCATACGTTTCCTCGCTGAACGAGTCGCCATAGAACTGCTTTGCGACGTCCACCATCTCGGCAAACACCTTCTGACGGTCTTTTCTGACATGAGCCAGTGCCACATCCACCATCGTTCCGACAGCGGCACGCTGTACCTTATGGCTCAACGGCTCCAACGCGATACTCATAAAAGTCTGCCTCCTTATGTGGGTCTTTGCCAGCCCTTTGTTTTGACAATACTTTAACATTTTTCCGACAAAGGTTCTATAAACAAGCAGAGCAGGGTGATAGTTTTTCTATCATCCTGCTCTGCTTGTTCAAATTTTTATCATTCGTCGATTTTTGATGCTCTGCCGTCGGTGCTGAAGCGCAGCAGCGCCCGCTTCAGATCCCCGTGCATCATGGTGTTGAGCCGTTCGGCCATGATGGCTGGTTCGGTCTTCATATCGCGGCGTATCCATTCCAGCACCATGCCCACAAAGCCATACTTATAAAAATCAATGATGAACTGCTTGTCCTCTTCCTGTACCGGGATGTTTTCACGCTCTATAAACATCCGCAGCAGAGGGTCAAGCATTTTATAGAGGTACTGCTCCACCTGTTCCCGGCTGATGGAGCGGTAGACATTCAGCACCAGCACCCGGTTAGCCTGCACCTTTTCCAGCATATCGCGGAAGGCGTCGCTCCACGTCTCAAAGTCCTGATGGCCTTCCAGTGCCTCTGTGGCATCCTCCACCAGGATCCAGTCCACCAAGTCGTAAATATCCTTGAAATGGTAGTAAAAGGTCATGCGGTTCACGCCGCAGTCCTCGGTAATGTCGTTTATCGTTATCTTATTCAGCGGCTTGCGGAGCAGCAGCTTTTTGAGCGATGCTTCCAGCGCGCGTTTTGTCGTCTGTGCCACGAGAATGCCCATCCTTTCGCGTTTGCCCCGTTCTGTGCGGAGTTTCCCGACTTCTATCTATTATGATACCTCATCCGCCCGTGCAGGTGCAAGCACCTTTTTCGACTTTTTCATGAACTTTTTATGTTTTCTTAAGATTCGGACAGCAAAAAAGCCTGCGCTGCCGCAGCGCGTCTATCAGAAGCTTTCCGAAAAGCTTTGACATTTTCCGGCTCTCCTCTTGATTTCTCCCCCGGCCCTGCTTACAATGGAGACACAGAGGGGGGAATCTCCCCTGTTCTTTTGATTGGGAAAGAGGTTTTTTCTTATGCTGAATACCATCGGATTTTTAGGCTGCGGCAACATGGGCGGAGCCATCGCCCGGGCTGTCTGCAAGGCGGCAGACCCGCAGAACGTCTGGCTGGCCAACCGCACCGCCGCCAAGGCAGAGGCTCTGGCCGCTGAGCTGGGCTGCAACACCACCATCAACGACGAGGTGGCGGGCCGCTGCGACCTCATCTTCTTAGCCGTCAAACCCCAGATGATGGAGGAGCTGCTGGCACCGCTCCGCTTCACGCTGGCCGAACGGCCCAGCCGCTTCGTGCTGTGCAGCATGGCGGCGGGCCTGTCCATCGCCCGCATTCAGGAGATGGCGGGCGGCGACTGCCCCGTCATCCGCATCATGCCCAACACGCCCGCTTCGGTGGGGGCCGGTATGATCCAGTACTGCACCTCCAACGTCACCGCCGAGGAAGAGGCCGAGTTCCTGAAGCTGATGGCCCCCGCCGGGCGGCTGGATGCTGTGCCGGAAGGCCTCATCGACGCGGCCAGCTGCGTGTCCGGCTGCGGCCCGGCCTGGGTGTACCAGTTTATTGAGGCACTGGCCGACGGCGGCGTGGCCTGCGGCCTGCCCCGTGCCAAGGCGCAGGAGTACGCCGCCCAGATGGTCCTGGGCAGTGCGAAGCTGGTGCTTGAGAGCGGCCAGCACCCCGGCGCTCTCAAGGACGCCGTGTGCAGCCCCGGCGGCAGCACCATCCAGGGCGTGCGGGTGCTGGAAGAAAAGGGCCTGCGGGGCGCGGTGATGGACGCTGTCATCGCCTCCTACAACAAGACCAAAGAGATGGGAAAGGGTTGATCTATGCGCATCGTAGTCAAAGTCGGCACCTCCACACTGGCCCACTCCACCGGGCGGCTGAACATCCGCCACACCGAAGAGCTGGTGAAAGTGCTCAGCGATTTGAAGAACGCCGGACATGAGGTCATCCTCGTGTCGTCGGGTGCCATCGGCATGGGTGTGGGCAAGCTGTCGCTTTCCGCCCGCCCTACCGATATGTCCTCCAAGCAGGCTTGTGCCGCCGTGGGTCAGTGTGAGCTGATGTACACCTACGACCGGCTGTTCAGCGCCTACGACCACACGGTGGCGCAGATCTTGCTCACCGGCGTGGACATCGAGCACGCCAGCCGCCGTGAGAACATCCAGAACACCCTCACCCGTCTGCTGGAACTGGGCGCACTGCCCATCATCAACGAGAACGATACCGTCGCCACCGACGAGATCACCTCCATCGGCGACAATGACACCCTCGCCGCCATCGTCACCTGCTGCATCAAAGCTGATCTGCTGGTGCTGCTGAGCGACATCGACGGCCTCTACACTGCCAACCCCCACACCCACCCGGACGCAAAGCTCATCCCGCTGGTGGAGGACCCCACGCCCGAGGTGATGGCGATGGCAGACGGAGCCGGTTCGGCGCTGGGTACCGGCGGAATGTCCACCAAACTCCGGGCCGCCCGGATGGTGACCTCCAGCGGAGCTGACATGGTCATCGCGAACGGCGCCCACCCCGAACTGCTCTATGACATCGCCGAGGGCCGTGCCGCAGGCACCCGCTTTGCGGCCCACAGACAGGAGGCATAACATGACCACACAGGAAATTCTGGAAGCCGCACGCGGGGCCAAGACTGCCGTTGCCCTTTCGGACAGCGGCACCCGTGATTCTGCCCTTCTCGGGATGGCTGATGCCCTCTGCGCCCCGGCGTCCATGGACGCCATCCTCGCCGCCAACGCCGAGGACATGGCCGCCGCCAAGGGCCGCATCAGCGACGTCATGCTGGACCGCCTCGCCCTGACGCCCCAGCGCATCGAGGCCATGGCCAAGGGCATCCGAGACGTTGCCGCCCTGCCCGACCCGGTGGGCCAGGTGCTGAGCCGCATCGAGCGTCCCAACGGCCTCGTCATCGAGAAGACTGCTGTGCCGATGGGCGTCATCGCCATCATCTACGAGAGCCGCCCCAACGTCACCAGCGACGCTGCCGCCCTCGCCATCAAGAGCGGCAATGCCTGCATCCTCCGCTGCGGCAAAGAGGCGTGGCGCTCGGCCAATGCCATCGTGACCACCCTGCGGCAGGGTCTGCGGGCAAACGGTCTGCCCGAGACGGCAGTCTGCCTCATCGAGGACACCACCCATGCCTCGGCCAACGCCCTGATGACTGCCGTCGGCTATGTGGACCTGCTCATCCCGCGCGGCGGGGCCGGACTCATCCGTGCCTGCGTCGAGAACGCGAAAGTCCCCTGCATCCAGACCGGCACCGGCATCTGCCACATCTTCGTGGACGACACCGCCGACCAGACCAAGGCGCTGGACATCATCGAGAACGCCAAGGCCAGCCGCCCCAGCGTGTGCAACGCCGAGGAGGTGTGTCTGGTGCACTCTGCCATTGCGCAGGAGTTTCTGCCCAAGCTCGCACAGCGTCTTGGCCCCGACCGCGTGGCTGCGGGCAAGCTGCCGGTAGAACTGCGGCTGGACGCACGCGCTGCCGCCATCATTCCCGGCACACCTGCCGGCCCTGCGGACTTTGACACCGAGTTTCTGGACTATATTCTTGCCGTTAAGGTTGTGGACAGCGTAGACGAAGCCATTGCCCACATCGCACAGCACTCCACTGGCCACAGCGAGGCCATCCTGACCCGGACGCAGGCAGACGCCGACCGGTTCACCGCTGCGGTGGACAGCGCCGCCGTGTATGTGAACTGCTCCACCCGCTTTACCGACGGCGGCGAGTTCGGTCTGGGCTGCGAGATGGGCATCTCTACCCAGAAGCTGCACGCCCGGGGTCCCATGGGCTTGGAGGAGCTTTGCAGCTACAAGTACGTTATCCACGGCGACGGGCAGATTCGCTGATCTCCCCTGTCCCGGCTTCTTCATATTTTTTTCAATTCCGTCCGCTCTGCGGGCGCAGCAGAGCAAGTTTTTCATAGTTGAAAAAAATTTCCTGTACAGGCCGATGCAAGCTGCTTCGGCCTGTATTTTTGTTTTATCGGGATGGACTGTATTTCGATTCAAGTGAAAAAAGTGAAAAATATTTCACTTTTCCCAGAAAACGGATTTTCTTGGATGGTGGTATGTATCCAAGAATTCGCCGTTTCTCACAATGTAAAAGTAGTACTTTTATGTTTTTATAGGTTAAAAAAGCAAAATTTTCTCTTGACAGAGCGTTTTTTGTGCGGTAAAACTATAGTGTAAGATTTGATATCGATTTCACTCCCATTTCACAGGATTTCAAAATTCGTACATCATAACTGATGCATTGTAAAAATAAGTAAAGGAGAGAGCATCCTATGACGATTGCAATTCTTGCCCACGATTCCCGCAAAGAACTGGCCTTGCAGTTCTGTACCGCTTACAGTGCAATCCTTTCCCGCAATAATGTTATCGCCACCGGAACTACCGGTCGGATGCTTGCGCAGACCACCGGCCTACCTGTGCACTGCTACCTTTCCGGTAAGCTGGGCGGCGTGCAGCAGATCACCTCCCGCGTTGCCTGCGATGAGGTGGATCTGGTGCTGTTCTTCCGCGACCCGCTGAAGGCTGATGCCGCCAGCCTGACCGAGCAGAATCTGCTGCGCCTGTGCGATATGCACAGCGTACCCATTGCCACCAACATTGCTACCGCAGAGGTGCTGCTGCGTGGTCTGGATCAGGGAGATCTGGACTACCGCGAAGGGATGCACCCGGCTATGATCGAGCCGATCCCCGCCATGCAGGCCCGTGCCGTGTAAGCATCGATATTGTGTATAGAGGGAAAAAAGGAGCTATCGCAGCGTGTTGTGCGATAGCTCCTTTTTGTTATACGGATATCTAGCCCGCAAGGCAAGGATTATGCCTGAAAGTATGCTTTCTGGACAGCCAGCAGCACACCGGCGCGGCTGGCGGCAAAGTTCAGGCCGCCCTGCAGATAGCAGGTATAGGGAGCGCGCAAAGGGCCGTCGCAGGAAAGCTCGATGGTGCTGCCCTGGGTAAAGCTGCCGCTGGCCATGACTACCTCGTCGGTGTAGCCCGGCTCCGGGCTGGGTTCCGGGGCGGCGTAGCTGTCCACGGGGCTGGCAGCCTGAATACCCTGACAGAAGCCGATGAGCGCCTCCGCCGTACCGGCATCAAAGCAGGTGACGATATCGTTGTGAGCCTCGCAGTAACGAGGGATGGGCTTTTTGCCCAGCAGCTCCAGCATACACTGGGCATAGATGGCGGTCTTGATGGCCTCGCACACCACGCCGGGAGCGTAGTAGAAGCCCAGATACATATCCCGGGGGGTCTCCAGCGTGCAGCCCAGCTCCTTGCCAAGGCCAGGGGCGTTCAGGCGGTAAGCGCACAGTTCCACCAGATCCTTGCGACCCACGATGTAGCCGCCGGTGGGAGCAATGCCGCCGCCGGGGTTCTTGATCAGGCTGCCCACTGCGATATCCGCGCCCACCTGACAGGGCTCCTGTGTCTGGGTGAACTCGCCGTAGCAGTTGTCCACAAAGATGATGATCTCCGGGTTTGCGGCGCGGGCGGTATCGGCAATTTTGCGGATGGTAGCCAGATCAAATGCGTTGCGCTGCAGATAGCCGCGGCTGCGCTGGATGTGGCATACCTTTGCACCGGGGGCTTTTTGGGCGATCAGGTCGTAGTCCGGAGTGAAGTCTGCTTTAAGGGGGGCTTCGTCATAGTTCACGCCGTAGTCCATCAGGGTACCAGTGCCCTTGCCCTTGCCGTCCAGACCAATGACGCCCTCCAGCGTATCGTAGGGGCGGCCGGTAGCAGCCAGCAGGGTATCCCCTGCCCGCAGCAGACCGAACAACGCCACCGCCAGCGTGTGGGTGCCGCTCTGGAACTGGCTGCGCACCAGTGCATCCTCTGCGCCCATGACCTGCGCAAAGATCTGCTCCAGCTTGGCGCGGCCGGTATCCCACAGGCCGTAGCCGGTGGTGCCCAGCATATCGGTGGAGGACATCTGGGTATCGGCAAAAGCCTTGAGCATCTTCAGCTGGTTGAAATCCCGGATCTCCTCCATCTGGCGGAAATAGGGCTGGCACAGCTCCATGGCCTTTTCGTCCAGCGCCAGCACCTCGGGCTTATAATCAAAAAAGTGGTTCAGAATCGACATTATAACGTGATAGTTCCTTCCTGTTATTATTGGCTATTTTGCGCAAAAGCTTTATTATTTCTCGGGCACATAGCGGGCGTACTCGGCCAGCTTTGCAAAGCCGAGGCGGGTATAAAACCGCACCCGCTCCGGCGCGCAGAGGAATACCGGGCGCAGCCCCGCAGCGGCAAGACTGTTTGCCATTTCCACAATGAGCCGCCCGCCGATGCCCTTGCCCCGCAGCGGCTCAGCGGTCTGCCCGCAGGCCATGTAGGCTTGCCCATTGCACAGGGCATAAGCACCCACGGTACAGACGACTGTACTCCCCTGCTCCAATGTCCATGCCGCTGCCCTGCCCCGGCTGCGCTTTGTGCACAGTTCGGAGTAAAAATCTGCCTGCCGGGCGGGGTCTGCGGGGTAAAGCGCTTCTGCCACCCGGGCGGCGGGTGCTTCCCGGCAGAGAGACAGCTGCGCCCACAAAGCTTCGTCCACGGCAGGCAGGGGCAGGGGCCCAGCCTGCGGCAGACCGAACACGGTCAGCGTTTCGGCTTTCCGCCAGCCGTCCGGCGGCGGGCAGACAGTCTCGTCCAAAATGGCGCTCTCGCACCCGCAGAAGGACAAAAAGCCTGCCAGTTCTGCGGGGTTTGCGTGCCCGGCCAGCCATGCCGTGCTGCCGGAAAGTTCCAGTGCCAGCGTGGGGCCCGCGTAGAACCGCCACGGTTGACTTTTGCGAAAGAGCGCACAGTCCAGCGGCAGCAGAGTGTCCAGCACCGGCAGACCCCGGCAGGCATTCGCGAACCGGGTGCGGCGCTTTGCATCCTTTACCTGTGCGATCACTTGAGCGCGTTGACGATCTTTTTGAACTCGCGGCCACGCACCTCAAAGTTGGGGTACAGGTCAAAAGAAGCACTTGCCGGGGACAGGATGATGATATCGCCCGGCTTTGCTGCGGCGCGCGCCAGCTCTACGGCGTGCTGCATATTGTCTGCGTGCTGAATGGGCAGCGCGGCTTCGTCAAAGCCGGGGCACTCCCGTACAGCCTGCTCGATGCGGGGGCCAGTCGCGCCCATCAGCACCAGATTTTTGACGTGGGCGATGATCTCCGGTGCCAGCGGCTCGTAGGGGATGTGCTTATCGTAGCCGCCCGCGATGGGGATGACCTTCCGGTCAAAGCTGCGCAGACCGGCAATGGTGCGGGTGGGGCTGGTGCCGATGGAATCGTTATAGTACAGCACTCCGTCCAGAGTACGCACCGGCTCGATGCGGTGCTCCACGCCGGTAAAGGTGCTGCCCACCTGACGGATAGCTTCTACGGGCACCTCGCCCCACACGGCAGCGGCAGCAGCCAGCAGGTTCTCAATGTTGTGCAGGCCGCGCAGCTTGACATCCTTCTGGGCAAGGAAGGGGGTCACAACGCCATCCTCTGCCATGCAGAGCATGCCATCCTTGCGCAGGAAGGCACCGTTGTCGGTATCGTGCAGGCGGGTGAACCAAACCTGCTTGCCCTTGCAGTCTGCCTGCATGGAGCGGCTGATCTCGTTTTCATAGCCCAGCACGGCGCGGCAGGGCTGCTTCTGGTACAGCAGGATATTGCGCTTGGCATCAATGTATTCCTGCATATCCTTGTGGTGATCCAAGTGGTTCGGGGTCACGTTGGTGACCACGGCAATGTTGGGGCTTGTGTGCATACTGATCAGCTGGAAGCTGGAAAGTTCCACCACAGCCACATCCTCCGGGGACACCTCCGGCAGCATGGGCAGCAGGGCTGCGCCGATGTTGCCGCCCAAGTGCACCTTGCGGCCTGCGGCCTCGTAGAACTTGGAGATAAGGGTGGTGGTGGTGGTCTTGCCGTCCGAACCGGTCACTGCTACGATCTCACAGGGGCAGAAGTCGAAGAACAGTTCTACTTCACTGGTGACCATGGTGCCGGCGGCCATAGCGTCCTGCAGGGGCTTTTCAAAGTAACCCACAAAGCCCGGGGTGCGCATGATGATGTCCTGTCCCTTGAAACCGTCCAGATAGTTTTCGCCAAGGCTCAAGTCGATGCCCAGCTCCCGGATGGTGGCGGCGTAATCACCAAAGTCCTCCACGCTCTTTTTCTGGTCGCACAGGGTCACATGAGCGCCCAGCTCCACAAACTCCTTGATAAGGGTCTTGTGGCTGACGCCTGCGCCGATAAAGGCGACCTTTTTGCCCTGAATAAGCTGGGCAAGCTTCTGCTGATCTTTCTGCATAAAAACAGTTCCTCCTCTAATAGGATCATGGTATAACACCGCGCCGCACGGGCAGCGCGGGGATCACTTCGCTGTACCATTATAGTCCATTTGCGCGCAATTGGCAACGGAAAACCGCACAGTCTGCTTCAAAAAGCCCGGTAAATTCACAAAAAGGCAATTGTTTTTTCTGTTGCTTTCTGCTACACTTGTCGTTGCAGAGCGTTTTTTGCCGTTTCTGCGCGAAGATGAACGGAATGAGGTTATTCTTTTTGAAACGATGGTTGCGTTTTACCGCAGCGGTGCTGGCTGCTGCGTTTCTTTTTGCCCTGACCGGCTGCGGCAGTTCCACAAATTCTGCCAGCTTTACTTGGTTTGTGGACAGTATCCCTGCGAATCTGGACCCGCAGGTAGCCTCCGGTGCATCGGATGTCATCGCCTGTGAGAATCTGTACGGCACGCTGGTGCGCAAGGACCCGGACGGCGAACTTGTGCCAGGGCTCTGTGAGAAGTGGACGGTCTCCTCAGACGGGCTGACCTACACCTTTACCTTGAAGGACGGCCTGACCTATGCTGCCGCCAAGGGTTCCGCCACAGAGTACGACATTACCGCCGAGGATTTTGTATTTGCCTTCCGGCGCATTTTCCATGCCGAGACTGCCTCGCCCTATGCGGTGGAGTTCTCCGCCATTCAGAACAGCGCCGCCGTGCTAGCGGGACTTGCAGACGAAAGCAGTCTGGGCGTTTCGGCCAATGGGCCGCTGACGTTGGTGTTCCGGCTGAGCGAGCGGGACGATAACTTTTTAGCAAAGCTAGCCATGCCCGGTGCAGCCCCCTGTGACGAGGCCTTTTTTGAGAGCACCCGGGGCACCTACGGGCTGACCGCCAAGACTACGCTTGCCAGCGGCAGCTTTTACCTGTACAACTGGACGGCAAACGGCCTGTTTTTGCGCCGTACCGTGGAAAGCCCGCTGGTCGGCAGTCTGCGTCTGGTGCAGGACACCAGCGGCAGCGGCAAGAGCGCGGCCCAGCTCATTGCTGATGGCAAATGCTCTGCCGCGCTGGACGAGAGCGGCGAAGCCACCAACTTACAGACGGTAAGCTATTCCGACACCACATGGGCGCTGCTGTTCAACGCGACAGAGGGGTCGGTGTTCCAGAACCAGCAGCTGCGGCAGGCGCTGGCCGGTATTGCCCGGGAAAACGCTGATGTGCCCTCCAACGGCCTGTACGCTGCTGCAAAGGGGCTTGTGCCGGAGGGTCTGACCGTAGATGGGCTGGACTACCGCGAGACTGCCGGGGATCCCCTGCCCACCATCCCGGAGCCAAAGGCTCTGTATCTGGCTGCGCGGCAGGGCATGGCGACCTCGGATTTTTCCGGCGTGACCCTGCTGCTGCCCAAGAACGCCGGGCTGGGCGAACTGGCCGACCAGATCAACAGCGCATGGCAGAAGGAGTGTTCCCTGTTCTTCTCGGTGGAAGAGGTAGAGCAGGACGAGTTTGACGCCCGCATTGCCGCCGGAAAATACACCATTGCCCTTGCGCCCAT
>OGEE01000635.1_pt1 | contig 23365 bp, 15 predicted proteins | sample 1570571 | NCBI WGS metagenome assembly OGEE01 (sample SAMEA2582169, study PRJEB24529) | metagenome | biome: Human gut stool | place: China | collected 2011
GGAAGATAAAGGGGTAAAAGTGACTCCTCCTCGTTTGGGTGGGTATGATTTTTATGCGATTGATTGGGGATATCGTTTCTTCCCGGATGCTACTTGCTCGGAAGATGAGGTACCCTATTTAAATAAAATTATTGAGGATAAGATGGGGGATCCCATGTATCGTTACGGGAAACAGCAGTTATATTACGGCGTGTTTGACCCCACTTCTCTGGCGGAAGATCTGGGTGATGATGCAGTAAAAGCCGGAGAGTATGGAATCAAAAACCTGAAATATATCATGAGTCATTTGAACGAATGGTTAGATGGTCAAGATTTGGATTATTCATATCGTTTTCATATTTATCAGTCCATTGCTTCTCAGTATATGCGTTATCTGTATAATGTGAGAATGAATATCGGAGGTTTTTATATTAATGAACATATGGTGGGTGATCCTTATGCTACTTCAGCTGTTGTTCCTAGAGAAATACAAAAGCGTTCTGCCCAGTTCTTGTTCGAGCAGATGAAAGATATGGATTGGTTGGATAATATTGAAGTGGTGGAAAATCTACCCTTGGATGGTTCAGTGGCTCGATTGATGTTGAAAGATTTGGCTGGTTCGTTGTTGAATACGAAACGATTGTCGTTAGCTGTTTATCGGGACAAGAATGCTTATTCTCCAGAAGAATATTTGACAGATTTGTACGAATCTATTTGGGCTTCTACGATTAAAGGAGTAAATCCTACGGAAGGAGAGAGAATATTACAGACAGAAGTGTTGAAAAACTTGATTAAAGGAGCTGATCCCCTAACTCCTCGGGGGGAAGTGGATGAAGTGTTAGCTGCAGAGATGAACCGAGATGTGCATGCGTTATCTCCCCGAATGAATTTGCCGATGTACCAGCAGATGTAGTTGTTTGAACAATTGAAGAATATTCCTGCCGTGTCCGGTAATTATCACGGTGATATGTTAGATTATTACTATTCTCTGAATCAAGTGAAAGAATTGAATGAACGTGCTGGGTTTGATTATATCTATTACGTTTTCAATACATCAACTAATAATAATAATCACTTGTATTATCAAATGTTGATGAAGGTAAAGAACGTGATGGAAAAGAGAAAAAACAATGGTTCATACGAGACCCGTTCACACTATGCTTATTTATTGTCAATTGTAGATGATTTTATGAAATCAAAATAAGTGATGGTGATTTTTGTTGATTAATTCTTTAAGTATTTGAAGATGAATATAAATGTATACAGGTTTTTAATCTGCTCGCTGGGGCTTTTGTTTCTTTTTGCCGGGGTGGGATCCGAAGAAGTTGCCGCAAAAGGGAAGAAGAAAAAAGAGGAGGTAAAGGCGGAAACCCCTGTTGCTCGGAAACGTTCCGTGAAATACGATCGTCTTTTCCGTGGCAAGAAGGTGGAAACGGCAAAAGGATTGGTGACTATTCATAAAATCGGAGCTAAGCTGTATTTCGAGTTTCCGATGAATTTATTGAATCGGGAGTTTTTGATCGGTACGACGGTTAGTGAAATTAGTAATAACGGGAATGTGTTGGTCGGGCAAAAGGCAAGTACCCCATTACACGTGAAATTCAATATTATTGATAGCACTTTATATATGCAGGAAGTGACGAATAGCTCTCGTCCTAATGTATATGCTGATGAGGTTGGAATGCAAGAGGCTGTCGCAGAGAGTACGATTATTCCGATTATGCAATCATTCAAGATAGCGGCTTACAATCGGGATACGACAGCTGTGGTATTTGACGTGACTGAAATGTTTGTTGGGGATAATAAACGGATGGATCCTTTTGATCCTTATGGAAAGACTGCCGGTTACGGATTGTTGGAAAGAAAAGCGACGTTAAACAAAGCGTTGACCTATGTGGATTCGTTCAAGGCGTTTGAAGATAATATTTCCATTCGTACGATGATGACTTACAAAGAAGTGTTGACTCGGAAAAATTCGGCTTATCGGCACGAAGAACAGGTGACGATGAAGGTAAATCGCTCAATGATTCTGTTGCCGGAAAAAGAAGATATGATGCGTTGGCGTTTGGCTGATCCGCGAGTAGGTTATTTTGTTTCTTCTTTTCAACACATGGGAATGGACGTGGATCGGACTACTCGTACTTATTTTATGCATCGTTGGAACTTGGAGCCCAAGGATATGGAGAAATTTAAGCAAGGGGAACTCGTGGAACCAGTGAAACCAATTGTTTTCTATGTGGATCATACTTTCCCTGTTTCTTGGAGAAATGCAATTCACGAGGGAATACGGGAATGGAATAAGGCGTTCGAGAGGATCGGTTTTAAGAATGCTGTTCAATCGAAAGATTTTCCTACGAATGATCCTGAATTTGATCCGGATAACTTGAAATATTCTTGTGTACGTTATGCTCCGATTAGCGTGGAGAATGCCATGGGTCCAAGTTGGGTTGATCCCCGGACGGGAGAAATAATGAATGCATCGGTGTTTGTGTATCATGATGTCGTGAAACTTGTGAACGGGATGCGTTTCGTGCAGACAGCACAACTGGACGAACGTGTACGTACTGAAAAATTACCAGAAGAGGTGATGCATGAAAGTTTACGCTATATTATTGCCCATGAGGTTGGGCATTGTTTAGGATTGATGCATAATATGGCAGCTTCTGCAGCGTTCCCTGTGGATTCTTTAAGAAATGCAGCATTTACCCAAAAGTATGGAACAACACCTTCTATCATGGATTATGCTCGTTATAATTATATAGCACAGCCCGGAGATAATGGCGTGAAATTAACTCCACCGGATTTGGGTGTATATGATTATTATGCGATTGAAGTCGGTTATAAACCTATTCCTGAGGCAAGGGATGCAGAGGAAGAATTAAAAGTGATACAATCTTGGATTACAGCTAAGTCTGGAGATCCTATGTATCGCTACGGAAAACAACAGGTGTATGATGAATATGATCCAAGTGCATTGACTGAAGATTTAGGAGATGATGCAGTGAAAGCTGGAACATATGGAATAAAAAATTTGCAGTATATACTGAAACATATCAACGAGTGGTTAGATGATGAGGATAAGGATTATGATTATCGTATTGGGCTTTATCGGGATATTGTGAATCAGTATGCTGGATATTTGAAGAATGCATTCAGAAATATTGGAGGGTATTATTTGAACGAGAGTTTTGTAGGTGACGGACGTACAGCTTTTCGTGTCGTGCCGAAAGATTTACAAAAGCGTTCAGCTATTTTCGTGATGGATCAATTACGAACACTGGATTGGATTGATGCTCCGGAAGTGACAAAAAACCTAACCGTGGGAACTCCGAAATCCGAAGTGTTGGTAAAGAAATTTGCCAAGGAATTGGTTAACTCGAAACGGGTTTCATTAGGGTATTATCGTGATCCGAAAAGCTATTCTCCACGGGAATATCTAGATGATATATACGCTCATGTTTGGGCTTCGACGTTGAAAGGAAAAAATCTTTCCAAAGTGGAACGTACGCTGCAATATGAAGTGGTGTGTGCTATCTTGAAACGGATACAAATACCGAATCACAGAGAGGGAGATGGAAGGAAGAAAAGAGCAACTACTGTGGAAACATTAGCGAAGGATATGAATCCCGTGATGCCGGTACAAGGGTTTGGTTTCCAATATTATGTGACGAATATATCAAACGATAATCAAGCTCATTTATGGCATGGTTTATTGATTCGGGTACAAAAACTGATGGAATCCCGTTTGAACAGTGGTTCTATGGAAACCCAGAATCATTATGGTTTTCTTTTGGAGAAAATCGAAGATGTACGTAATTGGAAGTAAATAATTGATTGATAGAAAAGTAAGATAAATAAAAATATAAACAGATGAAAAGAGGTTTTATTTTATTCGCAGTTCTTCTTGTTTTGGTAGCTTTTACCGATACCTATGCTACCGGACGAAAAGACAAGAAGAAAGAGAAGACGGAGAAAGTAGAGAAACTGAGTAAATATGATAAACTATTTAAAGGTAAGAAAGTAGATACGAAAAAAGGTTTTATGACATTACATCTGGTTAATGATAAAATCTATTTTGAGATGCCGCTTTCTTTGTTAGATAGGGAGTTCTTGTTAGGATCAAAAATCATGGAAACGACCGATATGGGGAGTGGTATTATAGGTTTAATGGGAACAGATCCGAAACATTTTACTTTTTCGTTGCAGGATAGTACCTTAATGATGCATGAGTTGAGTCGGCCTAACCAAACTCCCTTATATTCAGATTCGGATGAAGCGGGAGTGCAGGAAGCCATTCGAATGAATAGTATTCGTCCGATAATTTCATCTTTTCCGGTGATGGCTTATAATGCTGATAGTTCGGCTGTAGTATTCGACATGACGGATTTCCTTGTCGGTCATGATGAGGATATGACTCCGTTCTGTTCCGGTAAGCGTACGAGAGAATATGGACGTGCCGGACAGTATGTCGAATTTAAGAAAGAATTATCATACGTGGTTAGTACAAAAGCCTTCGAGGATAACGTGTCCGTCGTTTCCTGTTTGGGATACTGGTTTGACCTAGCTGTGGGTGGCCAATATATAATTTCCAAGAGTGAACCGTTGACTGCTAAGGTGAATCGTACATTTATGTTATTGCCGGAACAACCGACAATGCGTCCCCGTTTGGCAGATCCGAGAGTTGGTATTGCCACGTCGGTACGTGAGAATATGACGACGAAAGTTGATCGTGCCGTAGAAACTCATTATATGCAACGTTGGGATATTCAACCAGTGGATATCAAAGCTTATCAACAAGGAAAATTAACGGAACCGGTAAAACCTATCGTGTTTTATTTGGATCCAAATTTCCCACAATCTTGGCGTTCTTATATCGTACAAGGAGTGTTGGATTGGAATAAAGCTTTTGAGGCAATTGGCTTCAAGAATACACTTCAAGTGAGAGAATATCCAACAGATGATCCTGAATTTGACCCGGATAATATGAAATATAACACCATTCGGTATGTGCCAACGGGAGTGATGACTATGATGAAGGATGCTTCTTGGGTAGATCCTCGTAACGGTGAGTTACGCAATGCTTCTTTGTTTTTGTATCATGACTTGTTGAAATGGAATAACATACAGCGATTTGTGCAGACATCTCAATTAGATGCAGGTGCTCGTCATTTAAAATTGTCGGATGAGTTGCAGGGGGAAGCAATTCAGGCTGCCGTTCGTCATGAGGTAGGGCATATGTTGGGATTAATCAATAATATGGCTGGCTCGGCTGCTATTCCGACAGATTCTTTACGGTCTGTTTCGTATACACAGAAGCATGGTATTACGGCTTCTGTGATGGATGATATCGGTTTTAACTATATTGCTCAACCTGAGGATAAAGGGGTTGCTTTATCGCCCAAGTTAGGTACATATGATTATTACGTGATTAAAGTTGCATACAAGCCTGTTTTTGGTGTGAATACGCCAGAGGAAGAATATAAGACTGTTTCCGGGTGGATTGCAGAAAAAGCTGGAGACCCGATGTATCGTTTTGCTCCTGAACAATATCTGTTAACGACTTTCGATCCTTCTGGCTTGTCTTATGATTTGGGGAATGATGCTATAAAAGCGAGTGCTTACGGGATTAAAAATCTGAAATATATCATGGAACATATGGACGAGTGGATGGATGGAGAAGATCGGGATTATAGTTATCGGAATGATATGTATCGGTTTATTGTGGCTCAGGTAAAGAGTTATTTATTCAATGTTTATCGGAATATAGGCTCTTTCTATTTGAATGAGGCTTTTGTGGGTGATCCGAATCCGACGATTACCGTGGTGCCGAAAGAAATTCAACGGGCATCTCTTAAATTTGTGATAGAACAATTGAAGGATTTGAGTTGGTTGGATCGGGAAGAGGTAACGAAAAATTTGAGTTTTAATGGTTCTCAAGCCATGAAAATCTTAAAATCTTATGTTGTAAAAGAAAAAAATGTAATTACTGATTTATATCAGACAAAACGTATATCTTTGACTTATCATCGTGATCCAAAGTCATATAGTCCTCAAGAATATATCGAAGATTTATATGAATTGGTGTTTGAACCCACGAAGAAAGGGAGGAGTTTGACGGATGCTGAGCGGGTAATGCAAGCAGAGTTTATTTCTAATGTGCGTAATGATGTGGATATTAATGGTCGAACTAGATGGTTTGGTCAATACTATGCAAAGGATGAGAATGTAAATGCAGGATTAGATGAGGAAATTGAAGAGGAGACGGAACAAGAAATAGAACATCAAGTATTTGGACATAGATGGGTGGTCGAAAATATCGCTGCTGATAATCAGAAACATTTATGGTATTCTGTGTACGATAAAATCAAAGAATTACTAAAAAAACAACGTTATACAGGTGATGAACAAACACGTGCTCATTATGATTATCTATTATTCTTAATGACTCGTTCTTGGAAAGACGCTCCTAAAATTTGATAAGAAGTTGTCCAAGAAGTACTCATCGTCATAGTATCTCTATTCTACAAAAGTTTTGGTTAAATCCAAATATGTATACTAACAAATTCCTATGGACATGAATTTAAAATTGAAACAAAACATGTGCGAAAATTTTCTACACACTTTTCTTGGACGAGGAGTATTGTTGCTTTGCCTTATATGTGTGTTGAAGGTAACTCCTGCGATGGCACAGAAGTTAACATTGAATTTTCAGAATGCAACCATGGAACAAGTGTTGGAGGAATTGAAGAAGCAAACCTCTTACGAAGTGTTCTATAATTTTGAAGAAATTGCAAAGATTCCTGCTATCACGAAATCATTTAAAGAAGCTTCCGTCAGCGAGGTTTTGGATTATTGTTTGAAAAACACGAATTATACTTATAGTATCGTGAACGATATTATCGTGGTAAAATTGAAAGGTGCAGACGATAAGAAAAAAGTGGAAGTGAAAGAACGAACGATTAGAGGGGCTGTGTCGGATGAAAAGGGTGAAAGGCTTCCCGGGGCGACAATCGTGATTAAAGGAACGAAGATGGGGATTGCGACAGATAATAACGGGGAGTTCAAACTCACGTTTGTGCCGACAGATTCTACGATATTGATAGTGTCGTTTGTGGGAATGGTTTCTCAAGAGGTGAAGATTAGCAATGATCCGAAAAATGACGAAAAACCTTTGTCTATTTCTTTAAAAGAAGAGAAAACAGAAATGGAGGAAGTAGTTATCACGGGATATGCTAATATTAATAAAAAGAGTTTCACGGGGAATGCTATTAAAGTAGATCGGGAAGATTTGTTGAAGGTATCAAAGACGAATGTTTTGGCAGCTTTACAGACATTTGATCCTTCTTTTCGTATTCAAGAAAATTCGGAATGGGGATCCGACCCGAATGCCGTGCCTGAATTATACATTCGTGGACGTTCTGGTATTGGTGTAAAAGAATTGGATGCGGATGCATTGTCAAAATCGAATTTGAAAAATAACCCGAACTTACCACTTTTTATCATGGACGGGTTTGAAATTTCGGTGACGAAATTGTACGATATGGATATGAACCGAATCGAGAATATCACTTTGTTGAAGGATGCTGCTGCAACTGCTATGTATGGTTCTCGTGCTGCTAATGGTGTGGTAGTTATCACGACAGTTGCTCCTACTCCGGGTAAACTTTCTGTTTCTTATAGTATGACGGGTACGGTAACGATGCCTGATTTGTCCGATTATAACTTGATGAATGCAAAAGAAAAGTTAGCGACAGAAGTGGCTGCCGGAATTTATAAAAGTGATAAGCCGAGTGAACAAGCCAGTTTGGATCGGGAATATAATCGAAAATTAGATAATGTTGTACGTGGTGTTGATACTTATTGGTTGTCCAAGCCTTTACGTACGGCATTTAATCACAAGCATAGTTTGTATGTTGATGGGGGAACGAATGATATTCGTTTTGGTGTTGATCTGGGATATAATAATGAAGATGGTGTCATGAAAGAATCTTATCGTGATCGTATCAGTATGGGATTATATCTGGACTATCACATTAAATCTTTCCAGATAAAAAATTATATCTCTTACGGTGTGACTCGTTCAGCTGATTCTCCTTACGGAAACTTTTCTGATTATACCTCAAAATTACCCTATAGTGAGTACAAAAATGGGGATGGTACCTACAAGCGGGAATTGGAGGCGTGGCATATTTCATCAGATCGAACAAACCCTTTGTATGAAGCAAGTTTGAAAAGTTTTAATAAAACGGAATACCATGAGTTGATAAACAACTTGAGTGCAAATTGGTATATAAATGATTATTTGCAGATTAAAGGTCAATTTACTGTTACGAAAACAAGTAATAAGACCCGAAATTTTATAGACCCATTATCTAAGAAAAATTCAGAAGAATTAGATCTAACGAATTCTGTTGCAGGACAATTGACTGTTGCAACTTCCGAGAGCTTGGGATGGGATATGAATATTATGTTGGCTTATAATCGTACGATGGAGAAACATAATGTAAACTTCTCGTTGGGTATTAATGCAACTTCTAGCTCGGGCGAAAACGTGTCGACAATATATCGTGGTTTCCCTTCCGGAGATTTTAGTTCTCCCGGTTATGCTCAGGATGTCTACGAGAAACCCTCTAATGGGGATGAGAAAAGTCGTTTGTTCGGATTCTTAGGGATGGTAAACTATAGTTACAATAATGTATATTTGTTTGATGCTTCCTTGCGTGTAGACGGTTCCTCTAAGTTTGGAACGGACAATAAAACTGGATTGTTTTGGTCATTGGGAGCGGGTATTGCCTTACACAATTATGATTTTATAAAAAATATTGGTTTTATTGATGAATTGAAATTGCGAGGGACTTATGGTGCCACTGGTAAAGTGAATTTTGAACCCTTTGCGGCTAAGACTGTATATAACGTGGATGGAGAAGAATGGTATGAAACGGGAATGGGGGCTTCGATGATTGCCATGGGGAATAAGAATCTTGGTTGGGAAACAACTTATTCTACGGACTTGGGATTGGATTTTGGTTTCTTGGATAGATTATTTTACGTGACGGCATCTTGGTATAATAAGAAGACGGTGGATTTGGTAAATGATGTAACGATTCCGAGTTCAACTGGTTTTACGACATACAAAGATAACGTGGGAGAGATGCAGAATCGGGGATTCGAGGTGAGTGTGCGTAGTAATATTATTAACAGAAGGGATATGAACTTTTCGATCTTTGCAAACTTGGCCCATAACGAGAATAAGCTTTTGAAAATATCCAGTTCATTAAGAGATTACAATAATAGAATAGATGAGATGTATAAAGAGTTGAATCTGACTAACGCTGAGTCAACAAAACCATATAAAAAATTTGAGGAAGGTGCTTCAACGACTGCTATTTCTGTTGTAAAATCTCATGGGATCGATCCGGCAACCGGAAACGAAATTTTGGAAAAGAGAGATGGTACGTTGACCACAGTATGGGATTCTGCCGATCAAATTAGCTATGGTGATACGGAACCGGATATTCAAGGATCTTTTGGTTTTAACTTCAGATATAAACAATTGTCTTTGTATGCGACCTTCATGTATGAATATGGGGGACAACGTTATAATCAAACGTTGGTAAATAAAGTGGAAAACGCTGATATTTATAATGATAACGTGGATAAGCGAGTCATGTCTCAGAGATGGAAACAACCGGGCGATCAAGCTAAATTCAAAAAGTTGGAAAGTGGAAAATCAGCCATTATACAGACTCGTCCCTCCACTCGCTTTGTTGAAGACTATAATTTATTGTCGTTAAATTCTTTGACGTTAGGATACGATTTCACGCAAAGATTGTTGAAGAAGGTAGGCTTTGGAATGTTACGTTTCGAAGTCTCTGCTAATGACCTGGCACGTTTCTGTACAGTAAAACAAGAGCGTGGGTTAAGTTATCCCTATGCAAGAACAGTGAACTTTTCATTGAAAGCTACTTTTTAATCATGCTTTTGAGGTAGAAGCTTAAAATTAGAAATATGAGAAAGATTAAAATATTGTACGTTATTTTGCCTTTGATACTTGGTGCTTGTAGTAATTGGCTAGATGTGCAACCGAGTAATGAAGTGGAAGAAAATGATCTATTTAATTCTGGCAGTGGTTATCGGACAGCTTTGAATGGTATTTATAAAGATATGTCTTCTACATCTTTGTGGGGGCAGGAATTGACATGGGGATTCGCAGATGTTCTTGCCGGCTATTACCCGAAATATCATTTAGGACATTCTTCCATGCCTTATAATAAAGCGGTAGATTATTTATATACAGATAAAAATTTGGAACCTGTGATTCAGAATATATGGTCTACGGGTTACAATGTAATTGCAAATTGTAACAATTTGATTACAAATATTAGTAAGGAGGACACGGTAAAGTTCGAGGAAAAACGAATAGAACGAGATATGATTCACGGGGAGGCTATCGCTTGTCGCGGATTTATGCATTTCGAATTGATGCGTTATTTTGCTCCTTCTTTGAAAGAGGCTGGTAGTGATTTGTATATGCCTTATTTTGATAAATTTCCTTCGTTGATGGAGTCATATCTTTCAGTTCCGGATATGATCAAAAAGATTGAGAATGATTTGTTAGAAGCTCGTAGAATAATGGCAACTACTGACACGTTGGAAAGTATGCTTTATTTGTTGCCGACCTCGTGTCGCTATGAAGGAACCAATGGACCTTCGGACATTTTCTTTAATTACCGGGGTTTCCGGATGAATTACACGGCGATTACGGCGGCTTTGGCTCGTTTGTATTTCTATGCAGACCGTTTAGCAGAGGCAGAGAAGATGGCTACGGAAGTTATTGATTTTGTAGACGAGTATGGTGCCAAGGTGTTTACTTTTACTCCAAGGGTAGATTATGCGAAGAAGACAAAATTATATGATGAGTTGATTTTTGCTCTTTCTCAACGTAAATTGACAGAAAATGTGGAGAAATATGACGAGACGGAGGATAGTGACTCTCATTTAGCCATGGATTATTGGGATTGGGTTGAGTTGGTGGATGAAGACGCTGGAGATAGACGGTTGTCCCTAGACGGAGGATTGGTGCGTGTTTTTGAAAGTGAGGAATATGTTTTTAGCCGTAAGTATTACAACGCTACGGATATGAATGATGTAAATAAACGTATGATTCCCGTGATTCGTTTGAGTGAGATGTATTACATCCGGGGAGAGTATTATGCGAGTATGGGAGCCTTTGATAAGGCTGTGGAGGAGTTGGAAATCGTGAGAGGTGCCAGAGGATGTACCGTGGGACGTATTAGTGCATCTAGTTTGGAGGAATTCCATGATTTGATATTGAACGATGCTAAAAAAGAGTTTTGGGGTGAAGGGCAGCTTTTCCACTTCTACAAGAAGTACAACGTGAAACCGAGTTCGAAAGCGGATTTCGTGCTGCCATTACCGCAAAATGAATCTGGTCTTTAATATTTAAAATTTTAGAAAGATGAATAAGTGGATTATAATCAGTATATTTTTGACGATGTTTCTGGCATCATGTGAGAAGGATCAGATTGGACGTTATGATTTGAATCGTTACGTGTATTTTACGATGACCGAGGAACAGGATACCGTCTTTTCGTTTTCTAATTATCCCGGGGAGGATACCCATGAATTATTGTTTGAGGTGAATTTGATGGGACAATTGTTGACTTCTCCGTTGGCTTTTAAATTAGAGGTAGTTGATTCTTTGACCACGGCCTCTTCAGAGCAATATGATTTTGATATGGCTCCCATTTTTGGTGTAAATCAAGATAAGGATACGATCAAGGTGACGTTAAAGAAAAATGTAGCGTTAAAAGATAAGGAAGAGACCTTGGTTATTGCCGTGGGTGCGAACGAGAATTTCGATCCGGGATTTGAAGGAAAGCGTTACATCACGATACGTTTCGGAGACAAGGATGCTGCGCCTCTTTGGTGGGATGCCACTTTTATGCTTTATTTCGGGGAATATTCTCGAGCAAAATTAGATGCTTTGATAGCATGTACCAACATGAATGATTTCTCTGGAGTTGAGGAACCCGCATTGAGAAAATACGCTTTTCAGTTGAAAAAGTATATCAAGGATAATGGGATTACGGACAACGGAGAAGAGATTGTCATTCCGGTGAATTAATTTGATGGTTAAAAGAGTATGAAAATGAAAAATATAATATGGCTATTCGCTTTATTGTTCGTGTGCTTCGCATGTTACGATGATAAGGGAAATTATGATTATTCTGAGACAAACGGAATCACGATTGATCTGGGAGGGGACCAGTATACTGCTGTATCCGGGGAAACGATAAATATAGAGCCGGTATTTACTTTTGCATTGGATAGTAATGAAACCGGATTGGAATTTGAGTGGAAGTTGGGAAATCGGTTGCTTTCCAATGAACGTAATCTATCTTATTACGTGGATACGATTTTGAAAGAGGATTGTTATTTGCGTGTGTTAGATACGAAAAACGGCATCACTTATATCGCAAATACTAACTTTGTGTTGACAGAAAAGTATAATAACATGGGTTGGATGATTCTGTCGGAGAAAGATGGAGAAGCGTATTTGACTTACATGAAAGAAGTTAGTGATGCCTCCTGCCCGGGTGGTTACACTTACGTGGAATACCCTGATGTTTATCAGTTAGAAAATAATATTAAACTCGGGGGAAAACCGATAGGGTTATTGGAGCACTTCTATTATAGTTCATCAGCCTCTAATACTTGGGTGTTAGTGGACGGTGCCGAGTCTGTGGATTTAAGCGGAGTTTCGTTTAAACGTGATATAACCTTGAAAGAGAGTTTTCTGGATGAACAATTGCCCGCTAATTTTACCCCATTTAAAATGACTGAGATGAGATGGGTGTCTGCAGTAATCAATAAGAATGATCACAAAGTATACACGCGTATCAAGCTTTCAGATAAATCGTTCTTCACCGGCTCTTTCTTGGATACACCGTTACAGTATGAGGATAAAGATTTATATGTAACGGATTTTGTGATAGCACCGTTCATGGGACCTGGTTACACGTTGATGGTGGAAGGTGAAAAAGGGAAACAACGTTATCTGGCTTTAATTGATAAGGATAAAAATAATGCCGGAAGAGTTCTACCTTTAACGGTTAGTGGGGCATATCCGGCAGGTTTTTCTCCTTTGGATGATTTAGGTGATATGGAAGTAATTTACACGGGGTATAGTCGTGAAGGATCGAATACTAGCGGTAAAAATAAATATCATTCCATATTGAAAAATCCTCAAGGCGAGTATTATTATCAGGAATTTACGATAGAAAAAATGAGTAGTACAAATGCTGTGATTGCGACTCCGGTGAAACAAGTAAAATTTGATGTTGGGGATATTTTGGACGAAAATACTTTATTCTACGTGGCTCCTTATGTTGGCTCTAGTTATATGTTGATCGCCCATGGTGCAGATTTGTACTTTATTGACAGAGCTAATATCGGAGTTGCCAATATGCAATCTTTTGTGACTTTGTATAAGCGTTTCGATGCTAATATTGTGGCGTTGGATGCGGAGTCATATCAGAGTTATCGTTTAGGAGTAGGACTCGAGAACGGAAAATTCTATGTATTGAATATGAAAATGGACACCGGTATGCCGGAAGAGAATAATCGTGTGATTTACGAGTCTGAGGCAAATGTTGGTAAAGCCGTGGATATTCGTTTTAGGATCAAAACAGGGAATGCTTGGCCACGTTAAACATCAATTTGCATACGAGATAAAAAATGTTTGTAGTTTTTTATCAAAAGCCGTTCCGGGGTTCCGGGGCGGCTTTTTTTAAAGATTGTAGAGGGTGAGAAGTGACAAAAACAGGATGCATGCAGAGGAGTTTTTGTTGGAAAGATACTCGGCAATTTTCTTTTTGCTGCTTTTCTTGTAAGATTTCACGGTTTCTACGGATAAATTCAAACGTTCGGCAATTTCTTGATTACCAAGTCCGTCAAGAGATAACATCATGACCTCTTTACTTTGTGGAGAGAGGTTGTCGATAGCAGAAATCAAGATGGAATATACGTCTTCTTCAATAGTTTTTTGTTCAAAAAATTCATCACTTCGGTATAGTTCGTCTTCTAAAAAATCCTGTTTGATCTTTTCGTGACGGAGATGATTGAGACATCTATTACGCAGGGAGTTGTATAGATAGGATTTGAGATGTAACAGGCTTTCGAACTTTATTTTTATGTCGAGTAGAGCGATAAAGACCTCTTGAACAAGATCATGAGAAGTTTCCTGATTGGAGATGTAATGATCGGCAAAGAGTACTAGTGGTGTATAATAATTATTATACAAGTACTCGTAAGCCTCATTACGATTTGATGAAAGCATTTTTAGTAATTTTTTTTCATCCATAGTATATCTTCAATTCTTGGAATAATCATGCAAATATAAAATATCATCTTATATTTTTGGCATAAATGTAGGTAAAAGAATGCTGATTATAAGTAATGTTTATATATATTACCAATAAAATAGATCTATTTTGAGAACCTTTGTTCGCAAATTTGTAATATTGGATGTATTATTTCTCCTCTTCCTAGAGGGGATTATTTTTTCTACTAATAATTTATTAAATTCGCGTTCGATTATAATTTAGATATATATATGAGCGACAATTCCCTATTAGAGAAATTAGAGACATTTTATATTCGTTTCCGTGAGATCGGGCAGTTGATAACCGACCCGGAGGTGATACAGGACATGAATCGTTTTGTGAAGTTGAATAAAGAGTATCGTGATCTGGAACAGATCGTGGAGGCGGGAGACGAGTTGAAACGTGCGGTGAGTTCTTACGATGAGGCTCAAGAAATATTGAACACGGAGACCGATAAGGAGCTGAAAGAGATGGCCGAGATGGAGATCGAGGAACTGGATGCCAAGATTCCCGAATTGGAGTCGAAAGTGAAGATGTTGTTGGTTCCAGCTGATCCGGAGGATTCAAAGAACGTGATTCTTGAAATTCGTGCCGGAACCGGGGGTGACGAGGCTAGTCTTTTCGCGGGGGATTTGTTCCGTATGTATACGAAATTTTGCGAGTCCAAACGTTGGAAAATAGAAATAACCAATTACAGTGAAGGAACTTCCGGGGGATACAAGGAAATCGTGGCGAACATCACGGGTGACGGTGTCTACGGGATTATGAAATACGAGTCGGGAGTACACCGCGTACAGCGTGTTCCGGCAACGGAGACTCAAGGACGGGTTCATACCTCTGCGGCCACGGTGGCTGTACTGCCGGAGGCAGAAGAAGTGGATGTGGTGTTGAATCCGGCGGATATTCGGAAAGATACCTATTGTTCTTCCGGTCCCGGGGGACAATCCGTGAACACGACGTATTCCGCTATCCGTTTGACACATATTCCCACGGGTATCGTGGTGACTTGTCAGGACGAGAAGTCGCAGTTGAAGAACTTGGCGAAGGCAATGACCGAGTTGCGCTCTCGTATTTACGCGATCGAGCATCAGAAGTATTTAGACGAGATAGCTACAAAACGGAAAACAATGGTTTCCACAGGTGACCGTTCCGCCAAGATTCGTACTTACAATTATCCGCAAGGACGTGTGACTGATCATCGTATCAATCTGACGCTTTATAACTTGGCTGCCGTTATGGATGGCGAGTTGGGCGAGATTATCGAGAAATTGCAGATCGAGGAGAACACGGAAAAATTGAAGGAAAGCGGATTTTAAAGATAAAAGTTAGAAACTAAAAGATAAAAGTTAGAAGGTATGACTTATAACGAGTTATTTGAACAGGTAAAAAAGAAAAAGTCCTTCCTTTGCGTGGGCTTGGATTCAGATATAAAGAAATTACCTCAACACCTGATGGGTGTGGAGGATCCCGTGTACGAGTTTAATAAAGCTATCGTGGATGCGACGGCAGACGTGGCAATTGCCTATAAACCTAATATCGCATTTTACGAGAGTAACGGGGTTTCCGGGTGGATCACGTTGGAGAAAACGGTGAAATACATCAAATCAAAATATCCCGAAATCTTCTTGATTGCCGATGCTAAACGCGGGGACATTGGAAATACATCCGAGATGTATGCCCGTGCTTTCCTAGAGACGATGGAATTTGATTCTATCACGGTAGCTCCTTACATGGGAGAGGATTCCGTGACCCCGTTTCTGAAATACGAGGGGAAATGGGTGATACTATTAGCTTTGACTTCTAATAAAGGCGCTTTTGATTTTCAATTCTTTGAAGAGAATGGCGTGAAATTGTACGAACGGGTTTTGCGTAAATCTCAGGAGTGGGGAAATGACCAGAACATGATGTATGTCGTGGGTGCCACGAAAGCGGAAATGTTGAGCGGTATCCGTGAGATCGTTCCGAATCACTTCTTGCTGGTTCCGGGAGTGGGAGCGCAAGGCGGTAGTTTGGAAGAGGTCGCTAAATACGGTATGAACTCTCGTTGTGGGTTAATCGTGAACTCTTCTCGCGGGATTATCTTTGCGGATAAGACCGAGAATTTTGCCGTGAGAGCGAGAGAAGAGGCTGTGAAGTTGCAACAACAGATGGCAGAATTGCTTGCTACCAAAGGGGTGATTTAAGAGAAAGAGAATTGAACTATATGTAGGAGGTGTGTTGCCAAGCAACACACCTTTTTGATTTATAAAGAGGGGCTTTTAAATTGTATATTTATAAGAATGTCAGTTGTACGATTTCAACGTACAGCTGAGATCTCCTTCGTTTGATTGTAACGATCAATGACAAAATTTGCTCGCTCTTCTGGTGTCCCTTTAGGCACGATTACGGGCGAGTAATCAAGTTGTTGGTAGGTAACGAGCATAATATCGTAGGTTTCGATGGCTTCTTGGTAGGTTTGTTTGCGTTCGGAATCGGTTTCGTAGATTTCGGGCCAAGGGGGAAGGATAAATACCCGCGGATTGTAGCGGAAATCTTGAACGGCATGTTGGAGTTCGGGAGATGGGGATTGATGGGTGAGGGGTGCGTAAGCGAGAGTGTCGGGGATACCCCGGTCGAAGAAAAGAACAGATTCCTGTTTTTGGTGCTGTTTGAATGATTCCACGGAGCGGGAAAGCATGAGGTGGGTGTAAGCGGGTATATTTGCCCAAGGGAGGGCGTCTCCGTTTCGGGAGACTTGTTCCCGGATAATCTCCCGGGCTATTTCGGGAACATACGGAAAACCTTGTTGGGCTAACGCCTCCAATAAGGTCGTTTTGCCAACACCGGGTCCCCCGGTGATGACAAAGAAGTTCGGTTTATAAATCATGTTTATAAGTTTAGAGCGTGCCGGATGAAAACGGCGAGTCCGTTATCTTCGTCCGCGGGCATGTTATCGAATTGATCCCGTAGTGGTTTCGGGGCATTGGACACGATGAACGGGTGACCGCAACGTTTGAGAAAATCAAGATCGTTATAATCATTCCCGAGTCCGGCACATTCATCGTAATGAATACCTAGCTGATCAAGGAGTAACTGGCAAGACGTACCTTTATTGACATCGGGAGCGAAAACTTCGGTCCAGATGGCTTGGTTGTCGATGGGGGACGTGGAACGGATCACGGAATAGGTTGATAATTTTTGTTGAATATCACCGTGAAGTTGGAGTTGTTGTGCGTCTAGGATAACAAGAAATTGAGTGGCCCCGCCTTGTATCTCGTCGGTTGAAGAAATAGGGGTCCCCAAGCCGGGATAATTCTCGATACGACGTCGAAAATCTTCGTGAAGAGAAGAGATATTCCGGTAATAAAAATGATGGTTGTCGGGAATTCTTTGCTGTATGGTAAAATTTATATCGTATTTCCAGAGGTGGGTAGCGATGTCTAGTGTTTCTTCGGCCGATAATTCCCGAGTGAGAAGAATCTCTTTGTCATCCCAGTGCATGATGCCGGCCCCGGAAGAAAATACCATGTAATCCACCGGAAGGCCTTCGGGTAGCGTGTTGTTGAGAGAGAACACGGAACGTCCCGTGGCTAGGATGCGAACCACGCCTTGTTGGCCCGCCTCTTCCAGAGCAACCCGGTTCTCCTCGCTTATCTGGTGCCAGTTGCGAGGAAGTGTGGTCCCATCCAGATCAATAATGATAGCTTTAATCATGTAATAAGTTTAAATATTATTTTCAATTCTCCATTTTCAATTTTCAATTGTCTCGACGAGTTCATACTTGTAATAAGGTAATGGTTCGTTGAGGTAGTGGAGTACTTTTTCTTGATTCATGCCGTCGAGGGGATTATGAGCGTAGCCGAAGGTGGCTTTAATTCCCATGTTGATAAAGTGTACGGCCCGGTCGAGGGCTTCCGGGAGACTGTCTCCGTTGAGCATACAGCCCGTGATCACGCTGGCGAAGGCATCGCCCGTGCCGGGATACGAGGCAGGGATATAATCACACAACACTCGCCAAGTTCGTTGATCCAATCGGTTGTAAGCGAGCGTGGCCACGTTCTCCGCGTTGCTTCCGGGGGCGGAGGTGATAATCACGTGTTCCGGGCCGAGTTCGCTCAGCTGTTTGCTCCATTGTATTGCGGTTTCCACGGAGATTTCCTGCCGCGGGTTGTAGCCTAGCAAAAAGGCGGCTTCCGTCAAGTTTGGGGTGATCACCTTTGCTTGGGAACAGAGTTTACGCATCCCTTCCACCATGTCAGGTGTCATGCTGGAATACAATTCCCCGTGATCTCCCAGCACGGGATCGACGAGAATGAAATTTTGGTCATTCTTGAAATGTTCGAAGAAATCACAGACGATGCCCATTTGTTTCACGGAAGCCAAGTACCCCGTGTAAATGGCGTCAAACTGGAGTCGTAACTCTTTCCAGTGAGAGATGAAACTTTCCATGTAATCGGTCAAGTCCAACGAGCGGAAATCCTTGTATTCGCTATGAGCGGAGAGTATGGCGGTGGGAAGGGGGCAAACCTGGAATCCCATGTGTGTCAGTATGGGGATGGCCACGGTCAATGAAGCCCTTCCGTAGCCAGACAGGTCGTGAATGGCGGCAATTTTCTTCATGATTAATCGTTTTCTTTATCCCCCAAAGGTAATAAATTTATTTCAGTGGAACATACGGCAAGGTAAACCAGAACGTGGAACCTTGGCCTTCTTCAGATTCGACGCCAATTTCACCGCCTAATTTCGTGATAATCATTTCACTGATGGCTAATCCAAGTGCTGTCCCTTGAGCGAAGTTGTTCAGTTTGATAAAGCGATCGAACACCTTTTCTCTTTTGTCGGGGGCGATGCCGCAACCCGTGTCGGACACGTAAAAATAGAGCGTGTCGGGTGACGATAGCTTGTAACCGAGCTTGATACTTCCCCGGAGGGTAAATTTGATGGCATTCGTGATGAAGTTGTTTATGACTTGGGATACGCGATTACGTTCCGTTTTGATGATACATTGCGGTAAACGTTCTTTCACGCTGAACGTGACATCGGGATTCATCATTTTAAGTTGGGTGGCTTGAGCAATTTCTTCGATGAGATTATTAATATCTACTTCCGAGTACACGAATTCCAGTGTTCCCGCTTCAATTTTAGAAAGATCAAGAATATCGTTGATCAATTGTAGCAACAGGTTATTGTTGTTTTTAATAATTTTGATGTACTCCAGTCTTTCCGCTTCATTTTCAGTTATGGCGAGTATCTCGGAAAAGCCCACGATCGAGTTGAGGGGAGTCCGGATTTCATGGCTCATGTTTGCCAAGAACGCGGATTTCAAACGGTTGCTTTCCTCGGCCTGTTCCTTGGCGTGTAATAGCTTTTGTTCCATTTGTTTGCGTTCCGTGATCACGATACTTGACCCGATAATGGTTTTCGGTTTGCCCGTGTTGTCATATTCATAAACGGTTCCTTGTTTGTTGATCCATTCGTATTCCCGGTCATTGTACCAATGTACGAGGTACTCCTCGTGAAATTCCTTGCGTTTGCCTGACAAGAGTTCATTGAACACGTCACGCATGTGTTCCCGGTAGTCAGGGTGTATAGAATTGATGTACTTTTCGACTTTACAGTAATATTTACCGTCAATGGCGAAAAGAGCATCTTCATGATGATAGATGTCGTAATCACAGGAAAAGGTTAGCGACGGGACATCGCAATCCCACGGGAGAACATGGGCTAGGCTGAGGACTGAGGAAAGCGAGGAATTTGTGATTTCCAGTTCTTCCTTGGCATCTCTCAACGAGGTTTCCAGTCTCTTGTAATCGTCGATGGAGCAGGAGGTTCCTATTAGACGATTGGTGTTTTTGTGTGTTCCGTCCTCTTCCTGCAAGGCGTTAATCTCGACCCATTTATAATTTCCGCAGTGTCTGAAATCGGCCCGGAAGGTGAATCTTATCCGGTACACTTTCCCGCGGATAAGATTGTTGAATTCTTTCGCCACACGTTCTCGGTCATCCGGATGAATGGCGTTATAAAATTTGATCATGGGTATTTTCAAGTCCCATTCAAGGGTTTCCCTGTAAATACCTTTTAATTGCAGGGAGTTGGTTACAAACACTTGCTCTTCGATGTCGTACATCCAGAGGGCATGTTTCGTGATATTCAGGGCGAGAATCAATTTTTGGGTAAGGGATTTGATTTCTTCCTGTTGTTTTTGCATATTACTTATGTCCAGTGAAGTACACACGAGCCAGTTCATGTTATCTTCCGTGAATAGGTGCTTGGTGATTAGCAACGTGTGTTCTTGACCGTCGGCGAGGATGAATTTTTCGGCCCCTTGGTAAGATGCTTTTTCTGCGGCAAGTTTCCGGTCGAATTCTTGCATCTTTCGAGCTTGTTCTTTGGTCGTGAACCGTTCTTCCGTGTTCCCGATCATCTCTTCGGCAGTGCGTCCGAATATGCTTGATCGTTCACTCCAGAATATATAACGTTCCGTGTTCATGTCTTTGATTGAAATGGGGAACTCGATGCTTTCAAGTACCCGGCTTAAAAAGAGCTGTAATTTTTCTGTCTCTGTTTTTCTCAACGTGTAATCGGTGATGTCTCGCATGAATGCGATTACTTGATTATTCGGAAGGAGGGCCGTGTGAACATCAAAAAAGTACTTCGTGTTTTTAACCGGGAGATAGATGTCAAAATATCGGGGAGTCTTTCCCTCTCTCGTCTTTTGCAGTTGTTCGTGAAAATGGTTTCGGCTTTCCGGTTCTTCGATGAGTTCTTCCAATGTTTTGCCGACCATCTCTTCCGGGGGATAAGGAATATGTTCGAGAATGGGGTTGAGCAAGCCAACCAGATGATACGAGTCATCAAAGATGACCATCATGTTCGGGGTTGCGGCTAGTATAGCCTCTTGCATTTCCGCCGAAAGCTTTGTACAGGAAGTTGAAAAATATTCTGACATAAATAATGCTATTTTGTGCGCCTTTATCCCCTGTGTCGAGATATTTTTCAAATGTACGTTTTTTTTGTTTATGTAGTCATTCAGATGATTGTTTATTTTTATGGATGCGGATATTATAAAGGGAATATAAATAAGCGGGGTGTGTTTTTTTAGGGGGTATGTCTTGATAATAATATAAATTTTGAGAATTGTATTATAAAATATAGGGGTGTTTGCTCAAAATAAATAATATTTTATATATTTGACCCCTGAAAATATAGGGTACAATTCTAAAAATGCAAATTTATGGCGAAATTTAGATTCTTAGCTTTACAAGAGATTGCCCGTCGTAAACCCGTGGAGTGCGGGGAACGTCCTAGGTGTTCTGTCGTGTTTGGAGAAAACGTGTTTTCAATGGACAAAATGCGCCACTATCTTTCCATCGAGGCTTACAAAAAGTTGGAAAAAGCCATGTCAGAAGGATTGGCGATTGATCGCGGTTTAGCCGATCAGGTGGCCGCCGCGATGAAAGCTTGGGCCGTTGAGCGGGGCGTTACTCACTACACGCACTGGTTTCATCCCTTGAACGGTGCCACGGCAGAGAAACATGATTCTTTTATTGATTTGTTGCCGGATGGTGACGTGATCGAATCGTTTGACGGGCGACTACTTGTCCAGCAAGAACCCGATGCATCCAGTTTCCCGAACGGGGGAATTCGTAACACGTTCGAGGCTCGCGGTTACACGGCTTGGGACCCGGCTTCCCCGGCTTTTATTAACAATCGCACGTTGTGTATTCCCACGATATTCGTGGCTTACACGGGAGAAGCGCTTGATTTTAAGACACCGATGTTGAAATCGTTGGCCATGATCGACCGGGCAGCGGTGGATATTTGCCAGTATTTCGATAAAGACGTGCAGCGAGTGATTGCCACGCTGGGGTGGGAGCAGGAATATTTTTTGGTGGATGAGGCCCTGTATAATGCCCGTCCTGACCTGAAATTATGTGGTCGCACGCTCATGGGGCATTCTTCCGCGAAGGATCAACAGCTGGAGGATCAATATTTCGGCTCGATCCCGGCACGGGTTACGGCTTTCATGGAAGAGCTGGAATACGAGTGCCATTGCTTGGGAATCCCGATCAAGACCCGCCATAACGAGGTGGCCCCGAATCAGTTCGAGTGCGCCCCGATTTTTGAAGAGGCGAATCTGGCTGTCGATCATAACCAGCTGTTGATGTCCACCATGAAGAAAGTGGCTCGTCGTCATAATTTCCGGGTGCTGTTGCACGAGAAACCCTACAAGGGGGGGAACGGTTCGGGGAAACACAATAACTGGTCGTTGTTGACGAACACGGGAGTGAACCTATTGTCACCGGGTAAGAACCCGAAATCGAACATGCAGTTCTTGATCTTTCTGGTATCGACAATCAAGGCCGTGTATGAACATGGTGATTTGCTGAAAGCATCGATCGTGTCGCAAGGAAACGAGGCCCGGCTGGGAGGAGACGAGGCGCCACCGGTAATTATGTCCGTGTTCTTGGGGAATTACTTGTCGGGAATGCTCGACGAGTTGGTGGAGAAGGTGAGCGACCGAAAGATGAGTCCGGACGAGAAGACCGAGTTGAAATTGAACGTGGGTAAAATTCCGGAGATCATGTTGGATAACACGGACCGTAACCGTACGTCGCCTTTCGCATTCACCGGGAATCGTTTTGAATTTCGTGCGGTGGGGTCGTCAGCCAATTGCGGGGGACCGATGATCGCGTTGAATGCCGCTGTTGCCGAGCAGTTGATTGCTTTTAAAAGGGAAACGGATGCTTTAATCGAGAAAGGCGTTAAGAAAGACGAGGCGATTTTCCAAATATTGCGTAAATACATCATCGAGTCCAAACCCGTACGTTTTGAGGGGAATGGTTACAGCAAGGAATGGAGGGAAGAGGCCGCCCGTCGGGGGTTGTCCACGGTGGTGGATTGTATCCCGGCTTTAAAGGCTTATTGCTCGGAGAAGGCCAAGCGGTTGTTCGTGGACAACGGGATATTGAGTTAACGGGAGCTGGATGCGCGTTTCG
>OGEE01000653.1_pt1 | contig 22819 bp, 20 predicted proteins | sample 1570571 | NCBI WGS metagenome assembly OGEE01 (sample SAMEA2582169, study PRJEB24529) | metagenome | biome: Human gut stool | place: China | collected 2011
GCCTCGCACTCGACCTCGCCGACCATTATACGCGCGCCCGCCTCAAGATCCTCAAGCGGCTGATGCGAGAGCTTGCCGTAATCCTTGAACTTCTCGGTGCTGAAATAAACGTCGCCCTGCGCCTCATAGGCGTAGCCCTTTTCGATAAGGGTCGAGATTATCTGAATAATGGCGTCGATATTCTCGGTAGCCTTCGGATTTATCGTTGCGTGGCGGACATTGAGTCCGTCGGCGTCGGTCCAGAACTCTTTTATATAGCGCTCGGAAATCTCGGAGAAATCAACATGCTCCTCGTTTGCGCGTCTGATTATTTTATCGTCGATATCCGTGAAATTCTGAACGAACTTCACATTGTAGCCGCGATATTCGAGATAGCGGCGCAGGATATCGAAGATGCACAGCGGGCGGGCGTTGCCGATGTGGATATAGTTATACACGGTCGGGCCGCAGGCGTACATCTTGATCTCGCCCGGAGTTATCGGGACGAGCTCTTCTTTTTTTCTTGTGAGAGTGTTATAGACTTTCATTTATATCTTCCTTTCAGTCAATTTACTGTGTGTTTTCCTGCTCCTCAAGCTGTTTTCTCAGCTGGGAGACCTGATGCTCGAGCCTGCAAAGCTCCTGCGCGACCGGGTCGGGTATATGCACCTGGTCGAGATCGTCGACCCTGACTCCGTTGCGGCGAACGATATGAGCCGGAACGCCGACGGCGGTACAGTCGGGCGGAATCTCATCGAGAACCACCGCGCCCGCGGCGATATTCGAGTTATCGCCGACTTTGAACGGGCCGAGCACCTTTGCGCCCGCGCCGATCATGACATTGTTGCCGATAGTCGGATGGCGTTTGCCGGTATCCTTGCCGGTACCGCCGAGGGTCACGCCCTGATATATCATAACATCGTCGCCGATAACGGTGGTCTCGCCGATAACGACGCCGGTGCCGTGGTCGATGAAAAAGCGCCTGCCGATGGTCGCCGCCGGGTGTATCTCTATCCCGGTTTTACGCGCCGCCCGCTGCGATATCCAGCGTGCGAGGAAGAACATCCTGCGGCGATAGCACCAATTGGCTCTGCGGTGCATTCTTATAGCTTTAAGACCCGGATAGAGGAAGAAGATTTCGAGCGCGCTTCTCGCGGCGGGGTCGCGCCGTTTGAAGGTGCTTATATCCTCCCTGAGCCTGTCAAACATAAATATCAACTCCTTGAGCTCGGATAAAATTGCTGCCGCGATGCGGCGTTAGTTGTTTGGAGTGCGTATACGCTGTTAATAAGTCTGTTCATTTTTGCGGGCGGATGATGTCCGCCCCTACAGCCGCTCAATATACAAATAACATACAAAAAGCCTCCGTTATCCTTGCGGACAACGGAGGCGCCTGAGCGCGGTTCCACTCCTGTTTATATCTCTGCGCGCAAATACGCGCCCGGCCGATAACGGTGCCTTCCGCGCAGGGATACTGTTGTTCCCCCTGCGTGCTGACGGGTGCATTTCGCCTTCATACGGCAAGGAGCTTTCTCAGCTTCGGGCTCCCTCTCTTTTGCCGCGGATATCCGGCTACTTCTCCCGGTAAACGCATGTTATTTTTTGGTTTTTGTCAGCCGATATGACTCGCATATCTACTAATCATTATATTGAAATCACTTGGAAAAGTCAATAAGTTTTTTGCTGTCCACAAAATATGTGATGCCCGAAACGACCGTCAGAACGGCGGTTATCCAGAGCATGATATTCGACACTCTCGCGAGAGTGAACCAGCCGGCGTTTGCGAAAATATTAAACGTCGCGTCAAGCTCGGCAAGGAGCATGATAACAATAGTGAACACCATCTGGCTGACGGTTTTCGCCTTGCCCCAATAATTTGCAGGGATAACAATGCCCTGCGCCGTGGCGATAAGGCGGACACCTGCGACGGCGAACTCGCGGGTGAGGACTATCATGACGATCCAGATGCTGCACCAGCCCTCGCGCATGAATGCGAGCAGAGCGGCAGTGGTGAGCATTTTATCGGCGAGCGGATCGAGAAGCTTGCCGAAAACGGTAATAAGATTATTCTTTCGTGCAATCTTGCCGTCGAGCATATCGGTCAGTGACGCGACTGCAAAAACGGCGAGCGCGACTATGTAATGATAAGGGAACTCAATAAGCATAAGCGCGAGATAAATGGGCGCGAGGAACATTCTTATGAGCGTCAGTTTATTGGGCAGATTCAGCTTCTGCATTTCAATTCCCCTTTCCGGGTTTTATTTTACTGTTCTTCCGAGCAGGTCATATTCGTTGACGCCGAGTATCTCGACATCGACGAACTCGCCTTCTTTTATGAAATCGGACGAGGTGAAGATTATCTTGCCGTCGATATCGGGCGCGTCCATATACGAGCGGCCCGAGTAGCTGTCGGTATAATCATCGTAGCTCTCGGTGAGCACGCGCATGGTCTTGCCGATCATATTGTTGTTCTTCTCGGTCATTATCTCATACTGATCCTGCATGATGACCTCGGCGCGGCGGGCTTTCACATCGTCGTCGACCTGATTCTCCATCTTCGCGGCGGGAGTGCCCTCCTGCGGGGAATATTCAAAGCATCCGAGGCGCTCAAACTCCTCCTCGTTGACGAACTCGGCAAGAGTCTCAAACTCGTCGTCGCCCTCGCCGGGGAAACCGACTATAAACGTCGTACGGATAGCGATATCCGGCATGCGCTCGCGCAGTTTTCTTATGACCTCGCGGGTCTCTTCCGCGGTGCTGTGGCGGTTCATCGCCTTGAGAATTTTATCGTCCGCGTGCTGGAGCGGCAGGTCTATATAATGGAGCACCTTGGGCTGGGAAGCCATGGTGTCGATAAGCTCGTCGGTTATCTTATCGGGATAGCAATAGAGCAGGCGTATCCACTCGATGCCGTCGATCTCACAGAGCAAATCAAGCAGATGAGCGAGCCTGTATTCGCCGTAGATATCAATGCCGTAGGACGAGACATCCTGCGCGATAAGCACGAGCTCTTTGACGCCCCCATTCGCAAGGGTCTTCGCCTCTTCGACTATGCTCTCCTCGTCGCGGCTGCGGAATGCTCCGCGGATAGACGGGATGGCGCAGTAGGTGCAGCAATTTGAGCAGCCCTCGGCTATCTTGAGATATGCCCAATAGTCGGGTGTGGTGAGCACACGCTCGCCGCACATGGGAAGCTCTTTTTTGTCGGGGAAAACATTGGTCTGCTTGCCGTCGAGAACCTCGTCAACTATCTTGTCGATATCGCCGTTTGCGCCGATGCCGACGACCGCATCAACCTCGGGAATCTCCTGAAGTATCTCGTCGCGGTAGCGCTCGGCGAGGCATCCGGTGACAATGACCGCGCGGACAAGTCCGTCTTTTTTGAGGCCGACCATCTCCAGAATTGTGTCGATAGCCTCCTGCTTGGCGGAGTCGATAAACGCGCAGGTGTTGACTATAACTGCGTCGAGGCGCTCGAAATTGTCCGCATTTTCAAATCCGGCGTTCTGAAGCTTTGCGAGCATCAGCTCACCGTCGACCTGATTCTTCGGGCAGCCGAGCGACACGAATAAAACTCTTCTTTTCTTCATCAAACAGTTCTTCCTTTCGCTTGATAACAGAAATTATACACTATTTTTTCCTTTTCTTATCTTCTAACAGGAAAATTGATCGTCCGTATCTTCATATTCCTCGTCCACAGAGCGCATTGCCGAACGGATATCGGAATAGCCGTAGCCGAGACGGGTCAGGGCGTTGAAGGTGCGCCGCCTGCCCTTTTCATCGGAAAATTTGCCGGCAAATTTGGTCTCCAGCAGATTTTTTATCCGCTCAACATCGTCGCCGTCGAGCTCTTCGGCGCATTCACTCGCCGTCTCGCGCGATATTCCGCGCTGTCTGAGTTCCTGTTCGATGCGCTTTTTGCCCATGCCGCGCCGCTCATACAGCTCCTGCGCGAGGGTGTGGGCGTAGCGCTCGTCGTTAACATAGCCCATCTCTTCAAGGCGTTCGACCGCTTCGCGCGCAAACTCCGTGCCGGAGCGGCGGGCAACCTTTCGCTGAAGCTCCTTTGACGAATGGTCGCGCCGCGAGAGAATATCGACAGCCGCATTAAATGCACGGCAGGAGCCTGCCGCCTCGCAAAAGGCGGCAAACTCCGCATCGTCAATTTCATCGCCGGAGCGTATATTTTGACTCGCCCAGAAATCCCGGGTAACGGTCAGACGGTACTCCCCATCGACAAGTATATGTATTTTTTGTCCCCTGCCCTGCTGTGCCGTTATCTTCATCAATCGTCGTCATCAACAACGATGTCCAGCTTCGCCTTTGCGCCGGAACGGCTCGTGGGCTTCTTGGGCATCGCAGCGGGTGCAGGCTCGGCGGCAGGCGTGGGCTTCTCCGCAGGCTTTGCGGCAGCTCTTGCGGCGTTGTTCTCCGCCATAAGACGCTCGCGGACCTGGGCTTCGAGTTCCGCCATGAAGTCGGGATGCTCGCTGATATAATTCTTGACGTTGTCTCTGCCCTGGCCGAGGCGGTTCTCGTTATAAGAGAACCACGCGCCGCTCTTATGGATAATATCATATTTGACGGCAAGGTCGAGTATTTCGCCGACCTTGGATATGCCCTTGCCGTACATGATATCGAACTCAGCCTCTTTGAAGGGCGGAGCGACCTTGTTCTTGACTATCTTAGCCCTTGTGCGCGAGCCGATGAACTCGTTGCCGGGGCCTTTGAGCTGCTCTATCTTGCGGACATCGATACGGATAGAAGCATAGAACTTCAGCGCACGACCGCCGGTTGTGACCTCGGGGTTACCATAGACAACGCCGACCTTTTCACGCAGCTGGTTTATGAAAATTATAATAGTATTCGACTTTGAAATCGCGCCCGCAAGCTTTCTGAGAGCCTGCGACATAAGGCGCGCGTGGAGACCGACATGGGAGTCGCCCATATCGCCCTCGATCTCCGAGCGCGGAACAAGAGCCGCAACGGAGTCGACGACTATAACATCGATAGCGCCCGAACGGGTCAGGGCTTCGGTTATCTCGAGCGCCTGCTCGCCGTTGTCCGGCTGAGAGACGAGAAGAGAATCGACATCAACGCCGAGATTCGCGGCATACACGGGATCGAGCGCGTGCTCGGCATCGATAAACGCAGCCTCGCCGCCCATTCTCTGAGCCTCGGCGACAACATGGAGCGCGAGAGTGGTTTTACCGGACGACTCGGGGCCGTATATCTCGATTATTCTGCCGCGCGGAAGTCCGCCGATGCCGGTGGCGGCGTCGAGGGTAACGGAGCCGGTCGAGATAGCCTCGACATTCATTGCCGTATTCTGACCGAGTCTCATTATCGAGCCTTTGCCGAAATTTTTCTCTATCTGCGATATCGCAGTTTCAAGCGCTTTCTGTTTATCTGCCATGTTCGTTCCGTCCTTTCGGGGAGCTGAAATTTTGTTCGTACAAATGTTCTGTTCTTATTCTACATCATACCCCTGCAAAATGCAAGGGTATTTTGAAAATTATTTTGATCTTGCAAGAAAAGCGATGTTTATGGCGTGGTCGCCGACACGCTCGAAGTCGGTTATGGTGTTGAGATAGAGCATACCAGCTTCGGTGTTGCACTCCTTGCGGTTGAGGCGGAATATATGCGAATCCTGGCATTCGAGGGTCAGGTCGTCGATATGCTCCTCAAGGTCGGAGAGTTCCTTTGCCTCGTCGTCGCTGAGCGACTGGTTATCAAACGCCGCCATCGAACGTTCAAGCAATGTAACAACACTGCCGCAGAGCTGGTTGAGCTCCTCCCTCGCGGGGTCGGAGAACTTGAGCCCCTCGCCGATATTGTGCTGAGCCGCTTCGGCGAGGTTTATCGCATGGTCGCCGACGCGCTCGATATCGTTTATCGCGTGGAAAACGCGGGCGATATAATCCGAGTCGCTGTCGGTTATATCAAGAGCGTTGAGCTTGACGAGATACGAGGTTATATGATGGTTGAGGTAGTTTATGATCTCTTCGTTCTCCATGACCTTGTCGAGATCTTTGTCGCTGCGGTTTATGAGCGCGTGGGCGCTTGTCTCAAAGTTATCGCGCGCGAGCTTCGCCATGCGGGCGACCTCCTTGCTGACCTGCATGACAGCGAAGGGGGGCGTATTGAGCAGGCGGTCGTCGATGAACTTGCAGTGCATCTCACTCTCGCTGTCGTCCTTGCCGGGAACGAGCAGGCAGGAGAGCTTGACGAGAGCTTTCGCGAACGGGAACATAACAACGGTCGAGACGATATTGAACACGATATGCGATATGGCTATCTGCGCCATCGGGTCGGGCGACAGTTTCTCTATCCACTCGACATAGGGAGTGAGCAGGGCGATAAGAATAAATATGCCCGTGCCGATAAGATTGAAGAGCAGGTGGATAACTGCGGCACGCTTTGAATTTTTCTTCGCGCCGACGGTCGAGAAGAGCGCCGTGAGGCAGGTTCCGATATTCTGACCGAAGAGGACGAAAACGGAAAACTTGAGCGGCACGAGTCCCTGCATGGCGAGAGTCTGGAGCACGCCGACGGACGCCGAGGAGCTCTGGAGCACAGCGGTCATGACTATGCCGAGGATAATACCGAACAGCGGGCGCAGAGGCGACTCCGAGACGGTGACGATAAAGTTCATGAAGCCTGCGCTATCTCTGAGCGGAGCCATGGAATCGGACATCATATCGATGCCGAGGAAGAGCAGACCGAAGCCTGTGAATATTGCGCCGAGGTTCTTGACAACGGTCTTTTTCGACGCGAGCATCAGAATAACGCCGACGAGCACCGACGCCGCCGCGACGCTCGAAAAGTTCAGCGCGATGAGCAGCGATGTGACGGTAGTACCGATATTCGCGCCCATTATGACGCCGACCGCCTGCGCGAGCGACATCATGCCCGCGTTGACAAAGCCGACGACCATGACGGTCGTTGCGGTTGACGACTGGATTATTGCCGTGACGACAAAGCCGACGAGCACTGCGAGGAAGCGGTTTCCGGTAAGCACTTCGAGCATTCTCTTGAGCTTGGCACCGGCCGCGTTTTCGAGTCCGTCGCCCATCGTCCTGATGCCGAATAGGAACAGACCGAGTCCGCCCGCCATCGACAGAATATTAGCTACGCTCATATTTCAGTCCCCTTATTTCAGTTTTCCTGTCCATTTTCATTTTCCTGTTTATGAGACTCAAAGAAAGCCAAAATCTCACATATATATCTTATCAGCTATTCCTGCAAATGTAAACCGCAAAAATAAATTAAAGCGGCGGAACACGGGTTTATCATCCGTATTCTGCCGCTTTTTGATATCAAATTTTCGCTTTTCTGCGTTTTGTAAAAATTGTCAGCACGGTTAAAAGCGCCGGGAAAAATATGGCGCAGAGTATGCCTTTTTTGAGATTGTCGCCGAATGCGCTCGCCATCATTCCGGCAAAAGTGGGTCCGGAAGAACAGCCGAGATCGCCGCCGAGCGCCAGAAGAGCAAACATCGCCGTTCCGCCGCCTTTTATCCCCGCAGACGCCTTGCTGAACGTTCCCGGCCACATGATGCCGACCGAGAAGCCGCACATCGCGACTCCGACAAGCCCGAGCACAGCGGAGGAGCTGAGCGCAATGAGCAGATAAGACGCCATGCACAGCGCGCCGCTGAAAATCATCATGCCGTCGAGGTCGATTTTGTCGCCGAATTTGCCGTATATCACGCGCGACACGCCCATGAGCACGGAGAAGAGCATGGGGCCGGCGAGGTCGCCGACGGTCTTTGAGACGCCGAGACCCTTTTCCGCAAAGGTCGAAGCCCACTGGCTGACCGCCTGCTCGCTCGCACCGGAGCAGAGTATCAGAAGCATGAATATCCAGAACATCCTGTTTCCGAGCAGTTGTTTAAAAGAGAGACCCGTCTCCCCTTCTTCGATAAGCGGAGCTATCGGGACGCGGACGAAATTCAGGGCGTTGACTATCGGCACGACCGCCCAGATAAGGGCGAGATACTTCCAGTTAGCCGTTGTGAATATCGAGAAATAGAGCGTTGAAATGCCGACAACAGCGACACTGCCCCAGCAATAGAACGAGTGGAGCAGGCTCATCATCTTCTCTTTATTATCCGTCGGGCACGCCTCGACTATCGGGCTGACTATAACTTCGAGCAGTCCGCCGCCGACCGCGTAGAGTACAACGGAAATGAGCAGACCGACAAACGGTGAGGGCATGATATCCGGCAGGACGGTCAGAGAAACAAGTCCCGCCGCCGCGAACACATGAGCCATAATTGCCGCCGCGCGGTAGCCTATCTTATCGATAAAGAACGCGGAGAGCAGGTCGATTATGAGCTGGAGAATAAAATTGACTGTTATCAGCGCGGTTATCTTTGAAAGCTCGATGCCGTAGCTCTTATTAAAAGTCAAAAACAGCAGGGGCACAAAGTTGTTGACTATCGCCTGGACGACATAGCCCGCAAAGCAGGCGTTGACGGTCGATTTATAGTTTTTCTTCATGAAGCCGCCTTCTTTCTGCGGCGCGGAATAATGAACTCGCGCACGAGCATTATCACCGACAGAGTCAGCGGGAATATGACGGCGCAGAGTATGCCCTTTTTGAGGTCATCGCCGAAGAAGCTCGCCATCATTCCGGCAAAGGTCGGACCCGCCGAGCAGCCGATATCGCCGCCGAGGCAGAGAATAGCATACATCGCCGTTCCGCCGCCGTGGAGTGCGGAGGACATCTTGCCTATCGTGCCCGGCCAAAGTATACCCGCAGACAGTCCGCACACGGCGACGCCGACAAGCCCGAGAATGGGCGAAGAAGTCAGCGAAATGAGAAAATAAGAAGCCGTGCAGGCGCAGCCGCTCAGGAGCATCATTGAATCGAGATTTATTCTGTTGCCGAACTTGCCGTACATAAAGCGCGACACGCCCATAAGAATCGAGAAGAGCATGGGACCCGCCAGATCGCCGACGGTCTTTGTGAGCCCGAGCGCCTTTTCAGCGAAAGTCGAAGCCCACTGGCTGACCGCCTGCTCGCTCGAGCCGGCGCATAGTATGAGCACCATGAATATCCAAAACGCCTTGGTCTTGAGCATATCCTTTATCGAGAGCTTCTCCTCGTCCTCGCCGACGACGGGCGCTATAGGCACGCGGGTGAACATAACAGCGTTGACTATCGGGAGAATTGCCCATATCAGCGACATTATCTTCCAATTATCCGTCGAGAACAGGGCGAAGAACAGGGTGGATATGCCGACCGCCGCGACGCTGCCCCAGCAATAGAACGAATGGAGCAGGCAGAGCAGCTGATTGGAATTTGTCGAGGGGCAGGAATTGACTATAGGATTTATCGTGATATCCAAAAGACCCGCTCCGACCGCGTAGCAGAACACGGAGATGAGCAGTCCAGCGAAAGCCGAGGGCAGTATCTCCGGCAGAATCGTCATGAAAATAAGACCCGTCGCGCACATCGCATGGGCGAGCACCGTTGAAGCGCGGTAGCCGATGCGGTCAACGAACAGCACGGCGGTCAAATCGACGAATATCTGAATAAAGAAGTTCGCGGTGATTAAAACGGTTATTTTCGAGAGCTCTATGCCGTACTGCGCCTGAAAGGTCAAAAACAGCAGCGGCGCGAAATTGTTGACGACCGCCTGAACGACGAACGCCGTAAAGCTCGCCGCAACCGTATGTTTATATCCTATCCTTTTCATTTTCGTTCCCCCAACAGAGAATTGCACACAGGTGTCGCGCTTATCATTAACCATTTGGATTTTCAAACACAACACAAAAGGCATTTTAGCACAAAGCGGAAGTTAAATCCATAGATTTTGAAAAAAGGGCAAGGTGCTCAAAAATTGCAGAAATGCGGCGGCGCGGCACATAAAGTTGACGAAAAATTGCAGCCGATTCAGGGCGAAAAATTGTAGAATTCAATTTTGGGCAAAAGTAAAAAGCCTTGAAACAATCAAGTTCCAAGGCTTTTTATGGAGCTGCTAACCAGATTCGAACTGGTGACCTCATCCTTACCAAGGATGTGCTCTGCCACCTGAGCCATAGCAGCGAATGGCGACCCGGAACGGTCTCGAACCGTCGACCTCTAGCGTGACAGGCTAGCGCTCTAACCAACTGAGCTACCGGGCCATTTTGGTGGGAACAACAGGGCTCGAACCTGTGACCCCTTGCTTGTAAGGCAAGTGCTCTCCCAGCTGAGCTATGCTCCCTGATCGATCGGTTTTTCGTCCGACGACGCAGACTAATATACTATAAATTCGTCATTCTGTCAAGCCTTATTTGCAATTTTTTTCAGTTTTTCTTAAAAAAGTCTCCGCCGCGCCCGGCAACGGAGACTCTATTCAAATTTTGCGCTTATTTTGCATATATCGCGCCGATTATCTTGTTCATGGTCTTCCACGACATGAGGCGGGTGAGGAAGGTCAGGAACGAATAGCTCGCGCCTATGGTGTATATCGGGCTCACCTTTTTCTTCATGGCGACATTGGCGATAAATTTTCCGGCGACCGCGGGATCCATGCCGGTCTGCTCGTCATGCTCCATGCGGGAGACAGAGCGCCCGATGCGTCCGCCGTAGACATCGTCGCCGTCGACCGTCTTTTCGCGCGCCTTTGTAAAGCCCGTTTTTATATCGCCCGGCTGAACCGCGCAGACGGTGACACCGTAGGGGCGAAGCTCGTTTGCAAGAGCCATGGTATATGAATTTGTCGCCGCTTTCGCTGCGGAATAATAGGTCTGGAACGGAATCGGAATCTGCCCGGCGACGGAGCTGATATTGACTATTCTCCCCTGCCCCGCTTCGCGCATAACAGGAACGACGGCGCGGTTCATATTCACCATGCCGAAGAAGTTCGTGTCAAAAAGGCGCTTGGCGTCCTCGGTCTTTGTGAACTCAACTGCGCCCGAGATGCCGAAGCCCGCGTTGTTGACGAGCACATCTATCTTGCCTTCGCGAGCGACTATCTCATCGACCGCCTTCTTCACTGCCGCTTCGTCCGTCACATCAGCGACGAGGTGGTTGAGTCCCTCGACACCCTGCGCACGGCGGCTGAGTTCATAAACGGTATAGCCCGCACTTTTGAGCGCGAGCGCGGTCTGCATGCCTATGCCTGACGTTCCCCCGGTCAGGACCGCTATCTTTTTATCCATAAAATGCACCTCCGAACTGAATAACAGGTAGATTATACCACAACTGTATTGCATATTCAATGCGGGCGAAGAATGCAAAAATTTCTTTTTTCTGTTGACAAAGGCGAAAATACATGATAGCATATATGCATAGATACTCAATGCATTGAGTAAAATTGTATACGAGGTGATATTATGAAAATAAGCAAGGAACTCGCAAAGGGCAGCACGGGGCTGTTGGTGCTCAGCGTCATATCAAAGACCGATATGTACGGCTACCAGATAATCAAGACGCTCGAAGTGATGAGCGAAAACGTGTTCAGCCTCAACGAGGGCACGCTCTACCCCATTCTGCACTCGCTCGAAAAAGAGGGTTCGCTCGAATCTTATTGGTGCGAAGCGGAGGGCAGAAAACGCAAATATTATAAGATAACCGAATCGGGGCTCGCCGAGCTCGCGGACAAAAAACGCGAGTGGCAGAGCTTCTCAGGCGCCGTTTCAAAGGTACTGGGAGGTGCGAAGCTTGCAGCAGAGGTTTGACAAATTTCTCGACTATGTCTGCGGCGATATAATCTCAGACCGTGAGCGCGAAAACACCAGAAATGAGCTTTATGACCATCTAATGTGCACCTACGAATGCAACCTCGCGCAGGGTATGGACGAGGAGCACGCGGCAATTGAAGCGGAGAACTCCATGGGCGACAGGAACGATGTCAAGACAAAGCTCGGTCAGGTTCACGCGAGCTTTCCGGAGCTCAGATTCAAGAGCGCGCTGGCTCTCGTTATCGCCGGATTCTTTTTCGCATCGTTCCAAATAAGTCTGCTCAGCGGCATGGACATACTCATAAAGCTGTTCGGTCAATCGCTGATGATAGCGGGCATATTCTGCCTGCGCAAGGCACACAAGAAGCTCGGATTATCATTCGCCGCGATAATGGGACAATATGTTCTTTCGGGCGCTTCAACGGTGCTGACTCCGATAGCGGAGGATCACCCGCTCCCAATCTTCATTCTTTCGCTGCTCGGCGCGATATGCGGCGCGGCGTTCTGGATTCTTTTTGTCGGCGGGCTGATTGATCTCACAAGAGGCCGCGAGGACGCAGAGGCTCTGCATCTCCCGCTGTGCGCTGTGTCGAACGTGCTTCTCAGTGCGCTCAGCGGCGGGACATACATATATATGTACATCACAAAAACGGCATCCCTAAACTCGGAAAACGCGCCGATTTTCTTCCTTATCGCGATATCGCTGGTTATACTCAACATGATAATCACGATAGCCGTTCTGCGGCGGGCAAATAAGTTCCTCTACGAGAGCGGTCACGAATATGAGGCGGAGAGCTCCGGGCTGAAGAAAGCCGCCGTAACGCTCTGCGTGTTCGCGCTGGTGCTCGCGGCATGCGCGGGTTTCGACGCATATCGTCTGACGAGAAAAGCCGAAATTGAGCCGTACAGCACGGCGGACATCGCAATGGACGCAGACGAGCGCGCGAGAATAGAAAACACCCTTGCGGACTACGGAGTTGACAGAGAGGTTCTGAAGCTTCTGCCGAACAGCGAGATTATGCGATTCCGCAACACGGCGAGTATCGACAAGCTGACAGACATGTCTCTTCAGGGCATCAAATACACAAAGGAATATCAGAGCCGCAGGAACAGCGACGGCAGGCTTCAATCCGGCGTTTACACGATGGGCACCACCGGCAATCCGTCATATTATTTTGAAAATTTAACATACTGCGTCACGGATAACGACGGCAAGAAACAGCTGCTCTGTTCTTTTGAGCTGAAAGACATAGAATCCGCCAAGAAGGACAATATAAAAAACTATGTCGACTGCCTTGAATTCGAGAAAAGCGACGCAAACAAAAGTCTGACAATATATCAGGTATACAGAAACAACGACTCGTTTTTCATCCTGACTCAAGAAGACGGTCAGGAACTCAAAAACAAGCCGCTGAATATCAAGAGAAAAACCGACGCGCTCGGGAACACGGCAATTTCCGAGGTCGAATTCCAATGCAAACCGGGGATGAGGATTTTTTACACCGCAGACCTCACCATCGCCGACACGCCATATCCGATATATGACATAAAGCTCGGAGCCTCGTACATTCATCGCAAAAGACCGATATTATGGATATCCGAACGCACGCCGAAAACTCAGATAGATTCAGAGCAAGGGCAGCGATTCTGCTGGGTGAGGCCGGCCATAAGGACATTATATGTCCCGTATCTCAAGAGCGAAGCCCCATACGAAGCGACGACAGAGCCCGAAGAAGAGACGACGGAGCGAGTCATCCACGGAAATTCAATCGAAGAGATGGCCGCGAGCTAAAAAATATATCCCCCGTATATTGAGTGCGGGGAATGAATTATTTATAAATTTACCAAATACAATTTTATCGCTACGAGTTTTTACCACTACCTTCGCGACCTACAATAATCAAATATTTTGCACTTCCCGCGTTTCGGCATTTTCTTTTTATTTGAAAAAGAAAACGCCTGCAAAAGAAAAGCAAAACAGGGGGATTCCCCCTGTACCCCCGGCAACGCCGCGCCGCAGTACATAGTTTGCTGCTCTCATTGGGCAGCTCGGCACATTCGCCCGTAAACTCGCTTCGCTCAAACAATACGGGCTCGTGCGTCTTGCTTCGCAAGCCGTTCCCTCGCCCATCTAAAAGAGCTTTCAAATACTGCGGCGCGGCTATTGAGAGTTTGATTGTCATAGTTGAATAATATTTTTACTTTACCTTTGAACATAAAAATCCTCCGTACACCAAAATGTACGGAGGATAATTTTTTATATCGCGAGAAACGCTTTGGCGAGTGCGAAGTAGATGAGCAGGGTGACCATATCGACTATCGTCGTTATCATCGGTCCTGCCATGAGCGCGGGGTCGAGCTTTATCATCTTTGCGATTATCGGCAGGGTGCAGCCGATTATTTTCGCTACTATGACCGCGCAGACCATTGCGGCTGAAACGACAAGATAAACAGGCATCCCGCCGGAGGAGAAGAGCATCATTCTGCCGATGTTGACTGCCGCGAGGGTCAGTCCGCAGATGAGCGCGACTCTTATCTCTTTGAACACTATCTTCAGATAGTCCTTCGGGTGGATCTCGCCGAGTGCAAGACCGCGGATTATCAGCGTCGAGACCTGATTGCCGGCATTTCCGCCCGTGTCCATGAGCATAGGTATGCAGGCGGTGAGTCCCGCGACTGCTGCGAGCATATTCTCGTAGTTTTCGATTATCTTGCCTGTAAAAGTCGCCGAGACCATGAGCACCAGAAGCCAAAGGATTCTGTTCTTTGCGAGCTTGAAAACGCCCGTCTTGAGGTAGTTGTCGTCCGAGGGATGAAGCATTGCCATCTTCTCGAAGTCCTCGGTGTTCTCGTCCTCGATGACGTCGACGATGTCGTCTATCGTGATTATGCCGACGAGCCTCGCCTCGTTGTCAACAACGGGGACGGAGAGCAGGTCGTATTTTCTCGCTATGTCCGCAACCTTCTCCTGGTCGTCGAGCGTGTTGACGCAGATGAGCTGGGAGTCGGTGTCCATTATGTCGCGGATAAGCTCGTTGTCTTTTGCCATCAGCAGCGTGTGCAGGGCGACCGTGCCGATAAGATGGCGCTTGTCGTCGATGCAGAAGCAGGTGTAGACCGTCTCTTTGTCGACGGCGGTCGAGCGGATGTGTTCGATTGCCTGACCGACTGTGAAAAAGTCATGCAGCTCGACCATCTCAATGGTCATTATTGAACCTGCGCTGTTTTCGGGATATTTCAAAAATCTGTTTATCAGGCACCTCGTCTCGCTGTCTGCCTTTGCGAGCACGCGGCGCACGACGTTTGCCGGGACTTCTTCGAGGAAGTCGACGGTGTCGTCAAGGAACATGTCGTCGAGCAGGTTCTCAAGCTCTGTATCTGTTATAAGATTCAGCAGCTGCGCCTGAGAATCGGGCTCAAGATAAGAAAAAACGTCCGCCGATATGTCTTTGGGGAGGATGCGGAATATCCGCAGAAGCTCGTCTTCCGGGAGCGATTCCATCGCCTGCGCTATATCAACGACGTTCATGTCGCACAGCTGTTCACGCAGATCGGCAAGTTTGCCCTCCGCCAACAGTGCGCTGATATTTTCCAGGATATCACGGCTCATATTGCACCTCTTTCTCCGTGAGGCGCACGCAAAAAGAGCCGATTTTTTTATCGGTCGAACTTTTTCGGGCGTGACCCCACAGCTTTATTTTTAGTTTGCCAACTTCGCGGCTTAGGTTTGTCGCTGCCCAAAAAATTTCACCACTTTTCAAAAATTTTTGCGTCGGGAAAGCCCGACGGGAGCACTTTTCGCACTCCTACATTAGTTTATACCCCACGACCTCAAAAGTCAAGCAAAAGAGCAAAAATCTTGCGTAATCGGCGGCAATCACCGAAAACGGGGAAAATCAACCGAAAAATGCCTGAAAACAGGCGAAAACAGACTTTTTGTTTCTATAAATATTAATAAAATATGAACTTTGTTGATGCTCCGCCGTTTTTTGCACCCCGATATGCAAAAAATCGGGGCGTTTTCGCTATGGGTGACGGGCGCTTCGGAGACCGCCGCAGAAGAGCCCGTGAATATAAATGAGGAGATGAGAGTATGAAAAAGAAAGAACCGATTTCGCCCAAAGAGGAGAATTTCTGCCGCTTCTTTGTCGCGTCCCGCGAACCGCGCGCGTCGGCTGCGCGGGCTGGCTATTCCGTCCATCCGGAGCGAACGGCAATGAAGCTGCTCGCCGATCCGGAGATCAAAAGGCGAATAGCGAAGCTCGAAAACGAGCGCGACGCGAAGCTTGCGGAGGTCACGGAGGGCTACCGCAGGCTCGCGTTCGGGAGCGTTGCGGACGCGGTGAAGCTCATTTTGTCGGACGAGCCGCCCTGCGAGTCGGAGCTCGAAAAGCTGGATTTGACAATGGTATCGGATATCAAATGCCCGAAAGGCGGAGGACTTGAGGTCAAATTTTTCGATCGGCTCAAGGCGCTCGACCGACTCTGCGAGCTGAGCAATGCCGCTTCGGCGGGAGAAAATTCGGATTTTCTCTCTGCGCTTGACCGCAGCGCGCGTGCTCTGCGCGGGGATGATGCGGGTGAGTAAACGCAAAAACAACACTTTTGAGAGCTTTTCGGAAAAGCAGCTTCGGGTGCTCTCGTGGTGGTGCCCGTCGAGCCCGGACAGAAATTTCGACGCGATAATCTGCGACGGCGCGGTGCGCTCCGGCAAGACCCTGTGTATGTCCGTCTCGTTCGTTGCGTGGGCATTTTCGGCGTTTGACGACACATCCTTCGCGCTGTGCGGCAAGACGGTCACTTCACTGAGAAGAAATATTATAACGCCCATTCTCCCCGTCCTGCGCCGGCTCGGCTTCGACTGCCGCGAGAAGCTGTCTCAGCATCTGGTGGAGATAGAATACTCCGGCAGGCGCAACCGCTTTTACCTCTTCGGGGGCAAGGATGAGGGCTCTGCGGCGCTGATTCAGGGCATGACGCTCGGCGGCGTTCTGCTTGACGAGGTCGCCCTGATGCCGCGGTCGTTTGTCGAACAGGCGTTGGCGCGCTGCTCGCTCGACGGCTCGAAACTGTGGTTCAACTGCAACCCCGACACGCCGCTGCACTGGTTCTACGAGGAGTGGATAAAAAAGAGCGGAGAGAAAAACTGTCTGTATCTCCACTTCACCATGGACGACAATCCGTCGCTCACGCCCGCGATAAAGCGCAGATACGAGAGCCTTTACAGCGGCGCGTTCTATGACCGCTTCGTGCTGGGCAAATGGGTCGCGGCGCAGGGACTTGTCTACCCGTTCTTTTCGCGCTCGGTTCATGTCGCGGAGCCTGCGGGCATACCGTCGCGCTACTTCATCTCCTGCGATTACGGCACGGTCAACCCGTCGTCGTTCGGACTCTGGGGCGAGTACGGTGGGCGGTGGTACAGGCTGAGCGAATATTATTTCGACAGCCGCAGAGAGGGAGAGCAGCGTACCGACGAGGAGCATTACGCCGCGCTCGAACAGCTTGCGGGCGACCTCAATATCGAGGCGGTCATAGCCGACCCCTCCGCCGCGAGCTTTCTCGAATGTATCCGCCGCCACGGCAGATTCCGCGCCGTGCCCGCAAAAAATGACGTTATAGACGGCATCCGCCGCGTTTCGGATGCCCTCAAGGAGCGGCGCATCCTTTTCTCGCAGTCATGCACGGACTGCCTTCGGGAATTTTCCCTCTACAGATGGGATAACACTGCCGCACGCGATGCTCCGAAAAAGGAATACGACCACGCCATGGACGATGTGCGCTATTTCGTCTCCACAGTGCTCGCGCACGAGGAGGACGGCTTTTTCGCGCTCGCCATGAGCAGATGACGGCCGGGCGGTCGGCCGTCATGAAAAGGAGGAATAACAATAAATCCGTTCAAAAGAAAGAAAACCGCTCCCGAGCCTGCGGCGGTGCAGACTTCGGCGCGCCCTGCGTCGGGGCTCGGACTGCTCGACAGCTATACTCCGCTCGGCGGAAATCAGACGCGGCTCTATTACGCCCTGCGCGAAGCCGTGCCGATAATCGACGCCGCCATATTCAAAACCGTCCGCCTGACGGGTGGCTTTGAGGCCAGATGCGCCGACGAGCGACTGCAGGACAGGCTCGACAATTTTATACGCAATGTTCCCGTCGGCGGCAATCAGTTTGGACTCGAAAGCTTTATCTCCACTTATTTCGAGCAGCTTCTTACCTGCGGCACGGCGGTGGGCGAGATGGTGACGGACTCGGACGGGCATATAGCGGCGCTCTTTAACTCGCCGCTTGAAAATATCGAGCTTCGCCGCGCTGCGGACGGAGTCGGAGTTGATATCTTCTCCGCCTCGTGTGTCGGTATGCCGTTGCCCGTCAGGCGACCCGAGCTTGTATTGCTGTCTGTGCTCAACCCGCAGCCGGGCGAGGTCTGCGGTTGTTCGATGCTCAAAGGTCTGCCGTTTGTCAGCGGGATACTCATGAAAATCTACAAGACAATCGGGCTCAACTGGGAGCGCATGGGTAACATCCGCTTCGCGGTCACATATAAGCCGCAGAACGACTCGCTCGACCGCGCATATGCCAAAGAACGCGCCATGCAGGTGGCTAAAGAATGGAGCGAGGCGATGCAGACGGGCGGCGCGGTAAAAGATTTTGTCGCCGTCGGCGATGTTCAGATAAAAGTTATCGGCGCGGACAATCAGATTCTCGACAGCGAGGTGCCCGTGCGCCAGATGCTCGAACAGATAGTCGCAAAAACCGGGCTTCCGCCGTTCATGCTCGGCCTGTCATGGTCGTCGACGGAACGCATGTCGACCCAGCAGGCTGACGTGCTCACCAGCGAGATCGACGCATACCGCCGCATTCTGACACCTGTCATCGAGCGCATATGCCGCACATATCTGCTCTTCGAGGGAACGCCCTCGCAGGTGACGGCTGAGTGGGACGATGTGACTCTTCAGGACAATGTTGAGCTTGCACGCGCCGAGCTCTATGCGGCGCAGGCGGAAAAAATCAGAAAAGAGATTGAAAACGGGGAGTGATAACTACGCAGAACAGCGTTCTTTCAGGCGCTCCGACTCCGCAGGAGCTGGAGCTTATCAACAATTATACCGTAAAGCCGCTGAGCGCCGACGAGGTCTATACTTTCGGCATCGTGCTTTGCGACAATGAAATCGACAGGGACTTCGAGCGCTTCGATATTCCCGCGCTCGAAAAGCTCGCCGAGCTTTTTGTCGGCAAGACGGGGATATTCGACCACAGCATGAGCGGCAGGGATCAGACGGCGAGGATATTTTCCTGTCGCGTCGAGACGGACGAAAACAAAGTCACCTCGGCGGGCGAAAAATACACGAAGCTCTGCGCGCGGGCATATATGCCGCGCAGCGAAAAGAACGCCGCACTTATTGAAGAGATAGACGCGGGGATAAAGAAAGAGACGAGTGTCGGCTGCTCGGTCGGCAGAAGCGTCTGTTCAATCTGCGGCAAGGACGGGCGAACCGATTCGTGCGCCCACATAATGCTCATGTACGGTAGAGAAGCACAAGACATGGATAGCCAGCCCTGCCGCTATTCCGAAGTCAGGGGAACGCAATAGAAAAATTCATAGCTGTATGCTATACTTAATTAGCATTTGAACATATCAAGCTGACACAGCAATCTCTTTGCTTGCTGTTAATGCGCGTCTACCAATAGTCCGCAGAAAGCAAGAGTAGCGTAAAGGTATAAAAATTTCAAACTTCTTTGTAACGAAATTCCGATTTCTCCGTCTAACCTATGAAGCTGAAGGAGGTGATGACAAGTATGGACTATGAAAAGCTCTATAAAGCCTACTATTTACAGGTATACTCGTATACTATTTCTCTTGCCAAAAATCGTGAGATAGCAGAGGAAATCACGCAGAACACATTCTATAAGGCTGTTTCTACAACATCACAATTCAAAGGTAAGTCAGATGAATTGACATGGCTCTGCTCCATAGCAAAAAATCTTTACCATGATGAAATGCGAAGCCGTCAGCGAGTAGCTGATGTGAGCGAAATCAATGACTTGCCATCAAATGAAAATGTTGAGAACTCAGTTGCAGATTCTGACATGGCGTTCCGCATACACCTCGTTCTTCACCGTTTGGAAGAACCATACAAAGAAGTATTTCAGCTTCGCGTATTCGGGGAACTATCTTTTTCACAAATTGCTGCAATTTTTGGAAAAACAGAATCATGGGCGAGAGTTACTTATCATCGTGCAAAGCTAAAAATTCAAGAAAGGATGGATGAAAAGCATGAGTAAACAATGCGATATTGTTCGAGATATTCTTCCGCTGTATGTTGACGGTGCTTGCAGCGAAGCAAGCGCAGAGATGGTAAAAGAGCATTTGAACGCCTGTGCTGACTGTAACGCAATTTATCAGAAATTGCTTTCTCACACGAGCGAAGATGTTCTTCATGAAGAAAGCGAAAGCGTTATTATGCGCCATGAGGCAAAAGAAAAGCAGAGGGGCAGAAAAAAGATAACGATTGCTGTTCTCGTTTCCATCGCTCTTTGTATCATTGCAATTTTCACGGCTCTCTTTCTGTTACCTATAAACATTGCTTATGAGCCTGTCAAAATCGACTTCCCATTTGAGGTTGAAGATGTCGAAAGCGTTGAAATGTACCACTATGACGGAGTGCCTGCATCAGCAGAAAAGAAAGTAGTTGTTGCTGAAAATGATATAAAGACCCTGTATGATAAGTTCAAGGGCTTATCCCTAAAAGACAAAACAACTGAGGAAACTGCCGGAGCAGATGTGACCAGCTTTAGATTTAACCTCTCAGATGGAACAAGCTACGATTTGATTTACGCCTGCTATGGAGTTAAAAACGGCGAATTGAAGTCAAAAGCAGGCGGTTTTAAGTATTTCACAAGTGCGGATATTGGCTCTTATTGGAACAATTTGAATACGGAACTTGAAGCAATTCCTATCAATGAGAGTGAATTGCCGTGAGCAGATAGCAAACCCAGCCGAGCCTGTCAACGGTCAAGATGAACGGCGCAAAAGCGCCGCCGTTGACAGCCCCGCCCGTCTTTGCTGTTCGGTAATCAAGAGGGCGACAGCATAAAATGCTGCCGCCCTCTGCCATTATTCAGAAAGGGGGATTTTCCATGACCGAACACGAAAAGTATCAAGAACATATCCGGCATACACACGATGCCTTTTGCAAGACCGTTATTCGCCACGCTGCCATAGACGCAGCCCGGAGCATACGTAGCCGCCGCAAGCGGGAAATCTCGCTTGAATATCTGATAGAAGAAAAACACTATCCATTCAGCACCACAGATAAATACTTTGCGGAGCAAGCTGCCATGAACAGCTATCCGCTTTTCGTCTGTGGTCAGATGGTGCTTTTGGAAAGTCCAGAGCTTGCCGCAGCGCTGTCCGCACTATCACAGATGGAACAGGAAATCATTTTCCTGTACTACTTCCAACGATTGACGCATAGGGAGATTGGACGGAGATATGGACGGGCTGGCAACACAACCGGGCGGCGTATTCAGATGATTTTACGGCAGCTACGGGCAGAGTTGGAGGGCTTGTCCTATGAACCAGCTACTTCCCTATGAAACAATCGTTAAGGCAAGCGAGGGCGACCCGGAAGCTGTTGCCGCCGTTCTATCTCATTATGCCGGATATATCCGCTCCTGTGCGAAAATGGATGGACAGATCAACACAGATATGCAGGAACATATCGTCGGGCGGCTGATAGAAAGTTTGTTGAAGTTCCGCTTTGACCGCTAAACAGAAAAGTTGTATAATTAGAGCCTGACAAATTAAACTTTAATGAGGGTAGAGCAAATGGAACAGATTATCAATTATAGAGACATACCCACAGATAAAAGGATTGACATATTAAATGCTCTTGAGCGAATAGGTTTTTTTCCTGCATACGGCGGTGTGAAAACCATGCAACAAATTATGGAAAAGTCAGTTCCGGGTTCAGGTCCACAATTCTATTTCGTTTTCCGTGAAAATGAGTTGATAGGCTACAATTTTCTCATTGGTGACACTAAGAAATATAAAGCGTTCCCATGGCTTGCTATTAGCAATATGGATGAGCAGAAGTTGACTGTTTGTGAAGAACTGATGAAAATGCAAATTGCCTTTTTTGAAGAACTCGGAATGCAAAAGATAGCAGATCATTGTGTTAGAATTATGGAAGATTACAGAAAAGGAATTGGAAAGCGAAAAGAAAGCGATTGCAGATAAATTCCATTTGAAAAACGGCTAACAATTTAATACCGCCGCTCATCACAGCGGCACATAAGCAGTAAATCTTGAAAAAGGTTTGCTGCTTTTTTTGCGCCCATTTTCAAAAATCTTTGGCAAACTACACCGCCGGATTGTTGTAGGGAGCAGACAGGGAAAATAAAAAAATTTCCGCTGCGTTTGCCAAAACGCACCCTTTTCACCGTTGTAGTGGTGAACAGCGGGCAGAACACGCCGCCGCAATCGCTATATTGGTGGAGCAAGCCAGTATATCCGCAAACCAGAGCCGCCGAGGAAAGCGGCAGCTTTTTAGAGCAAGATTCTACCACGGTGCCAAAATCCGCATATCTGCGGTTTTGCCCCTTTGGTAAATCTTGTTGGGGAGTGCCTTCCCCAAACCCTGCTCATGCGCCCTGTCGGGCGAGAAAGGAGGTCAATGCTTGAAGAAAAAATACAACACGCCCCACCGCAGTCATGTGGTCAAAACTCGCATGACCGAGGAAGAATACGCCGACTTTACCGAGCGGCTGAAACACTATGACATGAGCCAAGCCGAATTTATCCGGCAAGCCATCACACGGGCGACTATTCGCCCCATCGTTACCGTTTCCCCGGTCAATGATGAACTGCTGTCCGCCGTTGGCAGGCTGACCGCTGAATACGGAAAAATCGGCGGCAACCTCAATCAGATCGCCCGCGCCCTCAATGAGTACGGCACACCATATAACGCCCTGTCCGTTGAAGTCCGCACCGCCATTTCTGACCTTGCCGCCTTGAAGTTTGAAGTCTTGCGAAAGGTAGGTGACGCTGTTGGCAACATTCAAACATATCAGCTCTAAAAATGCGGACTATGGCGCAGCGGAAGCCTACCTCACATTTGAGCATGACGAGTTTACCATGAAGCCCACCCTTGATGAAAACGGGC